>Ga0316197_10000676_pt1 | contig 23890 bp, 23 predicted proteins | sample OudBiesiAoxic_MG_FD_204939 | JGI IMG/M metagenome (GOLD analysis project Ga0316197, IMG submission 204939) | Coastal sediment microbial communities from Oude Bieten Haven, Netherlands - site A oxic | ecosystem: Environmental > Aquatic > Marine > Coastal > Sediment | place: Netherlands... | reverse complement strand
GCCGGGCGTCGACTGGCTGCAGTCGCAGTTGGACTGGCGACAGCGCTCATAGCGCTCGCGGTATCGATCGTCGCGGGCGGTTCACAACTCGGGTTCGGCGTGCCACCGGGCCTTATGGTTCGCGGCAGCATATCGAGTGCGGCGATCTCGGCAACGGTGCTGGCGGTATTCGGGCTCGGACTGGTCTACCTCGGTCATTCCCGACAACCGGGCAGATACGGATGGCGGAGGGTTCGCGGGCTCGGTTTCCTGGCGGTGCTGCCGGTGACCGCAGTCCTCGGTCTCGCTGGCGGGGCCTGGATCACAACACCCGTGTCGGAAGCTGAAGGCCGGACGCTCACTCTCCTGGCAATCATGCTGCTTGGAGTTGTCGGTATCGAGATCCTCCTGCGGGGTGCGTTGCATGGTCACCTCCTTCGCTTCTTCCCGGTCATGGCAGCCAGCGGCCGACTGTTCATTTCGGTGCCGAATGCAGTTGCTGCGGTGATCTACTGCGGCGCGGTGACCGTTTGCCTTCTGCCGCCTGCCTGGCTCACCGCGGACATTGGTGGATGGTGGATGGGGTGGGCGGGCGCCGCCCTGGTTTTCGGTCTGGTCTGCGGTGGCGTTCGCGAACGGGCGCGAAGCGTGTGGGCGGCAGTGATCCTCCACGTCCTCTCAGCGATCATCGCGTGGATCGTGCTCACCAGGCTTCTCTGAAAAGTCCTGGCAGCGAATTGTCATCCTGAGCGTGCGCTACTAACCTCTATCATCCCGAGCGAGCGAAGCGAGTCGAGGGACCCCCCGAAGTCAGAGGGTCTTCGGTGCTCATTACTCTCCGGGGAAGTCGGGGGGTCCTTCGACTTCGGCTCCGCTTTGCGTCGCCTCCGCTCAGGATGACATTGTGTTCTAAGACCTCATGCGTATCTTTCGAGAAAGAGCTCGAGCAGGCGATCGGCTTCGATCGACGGGCGCAGGCTCCACAGGACTTTCTGGTACGCCGCCTCGTCGGCTACATAGTCCTTGAGAAAAACGAGAATGCGTTGGCGCAATCGCTCTTCGTCCATTTCGCTGTGGAACTGGGTGCCGTAGACGGGCTTACCGACCAGTCGAATGAGTTGATTCGGGCAAACGTCAGATTGTGCGAGATCGACCCAACCGGGTCCGAGTTCACTGACCCGGTCGTTGTGACCGAGCTGAACATGGAATCTCTCCGGGAACTCTGCCAAAAGAGGATCGGCGATGCCGGCTGGTGTGAGTTGAATCGGGAAGGTGCCGACCTCAGATCTTTCTTTGTCTTCAATCACGGTACCGCCGCCGAGATCAGCCAGGAACTGGTGGCCCCAGCAGGCACCGAATACGGGGCGGCCGTCGTCAACGAGGCGTTGGATGACTTCCCGCAGCGGTGCTGTGAAAGGATGTTCCCGGGTGACCGAGAACGCCCCGGCCCCCCCGATCAGGACCGCGTGTGCGTGCTCGATGTCGCGCCATCGAATATTCGGGTTATCGACGAGGTTGATGAAGTCGAACTGGCGCCGGGCAACGCGGCAGCGATCGATGAAGCAGCTCTGCTCCTGCTTGAGGGATACGAGCTCGTTCCGGACCTGGAGGAGGACGAGTCGAAGTTGGGTTCGTGGAGTCGGCATAAAGTCCTTGGTGAGTGTATTCGCTGGGGGATTGTAGCCGGACGTTGGCCGGATTGCACATTCAATCAGGGAAACACATTTGTTCCAACTCGCCCCGGCGATGAAGCCTGGCGGCCTCCTGATAGCCACCGATAAAGCGGTCGCCTATGTAGATCATCGGCACCGTCGGCCAGTTGCCGGATTGTTTCGAAATTTCCTGTCTCAGGACGGGTTGGCCGTCAAGTGCGATTTCCTCGAAATCGGCCCCGAGCCGAGTGAACAGCCTCCGCGCGGCAAAGCAATAAACGCACCATCGTCGCGTATAGAGGCGGACAGGGACCGAACTCTCCGGCGCCATCAACCCTGCCAGCCGTCTTTCCATCCGCGGATGACCGCGAAGACATCGACCGCGGTCGGCAGATCGAGGCCGGCCCGGGCCTCGGCGGTCGCGACCACCGCCGATTTGTCACAGCGCAGAAAGGGATTGGTCTCCAGTTCCAAGGCGATCGTAGATGGCACGGTCGGGTGCCCTTCGGTGCGCGCTTGGTGCGCTGCTTCGAGGCGTTTTTCGAGAGTCTCGTTGTACGGTTCCACCTCGCGCGCAAACTCGAGGTTGGCGATCGTGTACTCGTGCGCACAATAGACCAGGGTTTCGGCCGGTAGATCCGCGAGGCGGTTGAGCGAGTGAAACATTTGTTCGGGTGTGCCCTCGAACACCCGGCCGCAGCCTCCGGCAAACAGAGTGTCGCCGACCAGGGCGAACTCGGAGCCGAGATACGCAAGGTGCCCGGCAGTGTGACCGGGGACATCGAGGACCTCGAGATCCAGACCGAGGTTCGGCAGGGGCACGAAATCGCTTTCTTCGACCGGGTGATCGACTGCGGCGATATTCTCGTGCGACGGTCCATAGACGGGGACCTGGTGTTTGCGGAGAATCTCGCCCACACCGCCCACGTGGTCTCCATGGTGGTGGGTGAGGAGGATTGCGTCGAGGTCCAGTTTTCGTTCCTCGAGGATCTGGAGTACCAGAGAGGCTTCCCCTGGATCCACAACCACAGCCGCTGGAGAGGGTGAATCGGTGATGAGCCAGATGTAATTGTCCGAGAATGCGGGCACGGGTTCGAGTTGGGCCATGAATCCATGCTGCCAGGGAAAGGCGGTAACAGTCAATCATCGGAAGAATGGACGGGATGGTTCTGTTGGCCATGGCAGAATGCAATGATGAAGACTCGTTACCTTTTGGTCGCTGACCGCCTCGAGGATCTCAACCCGGAGTTCGATCTTGGGGTGTGTCTGAGCACCGAGCTCATCGGCCGCGGGATCGCGGTCGACTACCTCGATTTTCCCGCCACTGACCCGGAGCAACCCTCCGATGACTATCTCGGGAGCCTTCCGGTGCGCGAAATCCTGTCGTCGGACGCCGGGCGCGAGCCTTTCTGGGAGCTCGGTCCAGATCGTACCGCCGATGTCCGCGAGTATCGCGTGATTCTGCAGCGGAAGGATCCGCCGGTCGACGAGGGGTTCATCTCCCGCACCCGGCATTTCGAAGAGGCGCCGCAAAAAATCGTTCAAATCAATCGACCACCGGCCACCTACGAGCTCTCGGAGCACACGGCCGCACTTCGTTTCCCGGAGTTTGCGGCACCGACCGCTGTTTGTTCCAGTCTCGAGGACCTGGTCGAGGCAGTGCGCGTTCTGCCCGGCGAAGCCGTGCTCAAACCCGAGAACACATACTGCGGTATCGGCATCCAGTTCTTCGAGCCGGGCGTTTCGGAGGAGAAGCTCACCGCCTACTGGGACGAGTGGAAACCACACGTCATCGTGCAGCCCTTTCTCGAAGCCATCGAAACTTCGGGGGATCTGAGAATCTTGACGATCAACGATAAGGTCCTGGGATCTGTCTTGCGGGTTCCGGCCAAGGGTTCGCGACTGGCCAATCTGCATCAGGGTGCGGTTGCGGCGCGGCTCGAACCGACACCGCGTCAGCTCGAGGCGTGTCGGGTGGTAGCGGAAGAACTCAACCCGTTGGGTCTGTACCTGCTCGGCCTCGATTTCATCGGCGACGATCTCACCGAGGTCAACTTCACCTCACCGACGACAATCGTCCAGGTCAACCGTGTCAACGGCATCCGCGCCGATATCGAGCTGGTCGACGAGTTGGAACGCATGTGGCGGGCGAGGTCGCAACTGTCATCCTGAGCGATGTGAGGCCCGAAGGGCCGAGCAGAGTCGAAGGATCCCCCGAACCCGCCGTCAGCGGCGACCCGTGGCCGAGGCCGAAATCGAAGTGTGCTCGGGAATCGGCATTCGGCCACTCGCCGGTGACGGTGCGTCACGACGCCCGAAGGGCGCCAGTAATTCTCCACAGAGTATCGAGAGTTCGAACGACTATGAAGACGTCGGGAGATCCTTCGACTACGCACCCCTTTGGGGCGCTCCGCTCAGGATGACGTTACTCGTGGCCTGCGGCCACGGTGACGCGACGTCACAAGCGGGCGGCAGATGGCCGGCGATCTCCGGCCTCTGCCGCATTCCGCTTCTGACGTCGGGTTTCGGCTGGGCTGCCAAGGCCAGCCCGTCGTCACGTCAGTGCACCATGTCGTTAATGTACTCGGTCAAGCGGGCTCGATCACCGTCGCGGAAATCACTGAAACGAGCGCCGACACCTTCCATCATTTCAGCCGCCACGTTGGTGGTGCGGGCGATCGTGGCCTTGCCGCGGATCGGGTCGCTCTGACCTGGAATGTTGATTTCGAAGTCAATCGTGGTGCCGGGCGGGTAGTGGCCGAATCCACGTAGGAGCATACCCGTTTCAGATACGTTCTCGGTCTGGCAGAACGTGCGCAGCGGGCGGTGATCGAGGTGAAGCACAACACGTGTTGGCGCCCGCAGGGTAGACCGAGGCGCGACCGAGGAAAGCTCCAGGAGGCTTTGTGCCAAGGTCTCATTGATATCGGTGGCACAGATCGCTCGGTTGATGCCGGCCCCGATGCCGACAAAGGTCTGGGCTGCTTCCAAATGCCGTGGTTCACACAGGAGAACAACGCCGCTCCGCTGGCATGCCGATCCGGGCGACCTCACGCACTGGACAAAACGCCGCAGAGCGGTGATCGGACCCGGGAAACCGATGATGATCGCATCGAATGAGGTGCTCTGGACCAACTCGAGAGTGTTGTCGTTCCAAGGCGCCATCTGGAGGTCAATATCAGCTCCGCGAACGGCGTCCCTCACTTTTGCGAAGGTCGACTCATCGGTGCGGGTCATCACCACTTGGATTGGCATCAAAACGTACTCTCAATACTCATTATAGCCCATCGAATGAGAGAGTTCCGGATTTCTCCGAGTAATCTCCGGTGGCGCAAACAGGTGTGTTGGGGCACACTGACCCTAATGAGCGAAGAAGAGGACCGCAATAAGGGGTCGAACCTGCAGATTCAACATTGGGTGTCACTTGCACCCCTGACGACTCTCGAACTCGGTGGTGCGGCGGGCTCTTTTGCGACCATCGACAGCGTGGAAATGGCGAAAGAGGCTATCCGCTGGGCAGGTCGGAACCTCCAACCGGTGGCGATTCTCGGTGGTGGATCGAATGTCGTGGTGTCCGATAGCGGCTTTGGGGGACTCGTTCTCCGGGCGACATTGCGCGGTGTCCAGCTCCAGGACGACGAGTCTGCGGTTCGGCTTACGGCTGCGGCCGGCGAACCCTGGGACGAACTCGTTGAAATGACGGTTACCAAAAACCTTGCGGGTCTCGAATGTCTGTCGGGCATCCCCGGGTGGGTCGGTGCAACTCCGATCCAGAATGTCGGCGCTTACGGACAGGATGTGGCTACGGTGATCGAGGCCGTCCATGTTCTCGATTTGATGAGCCTCGAGGAGAAAACTCTGGGTCGCGAGGAGTGTGGCTTCGGCTACCGGACGAGCAGCTTTCGAGAGTTTCCGAACCGTTTCCTGGTCCTCTCGGTCACATATGCGCTGGAACGAGGCGGTCGTCCAAAGATCGAGTATCGCGAGTTGCGGCGGGCACTAGGGATCGGACAGACGGAACCGTCGTTGGCTGAGGCGCGCCAGGCGGTCCTCGATCTACGTCGCTCGAAGTCCATGGTGGTAGAGGAGGGTGATCCCAATCGGCGCAGCGCGGGTTCATTCTTCGTCAACCCGGTGGTAGATGCGGTGACGCTGGCGAAGTTGGATGAGCGGGCTCGAGTTTCCGGGGTCTTGGAACCGGGCGAAAGCGTGCCAAGTTTTCCGGCCGACGGCAAAAATCGTAAGGTGCCTGCGGCCTGGCTCATCGAGAAAACTGGTTTCGCAAAGGGGCTTCGGAAAGGCGCAATTGGCATCTCGTCGGCCCACGCCCTGGCTCTCGTCCATCACGGCGGTGGCTCCACTGAAGAACTGGTGGCCCTGGCGCGCGACATCCGCGAAGGCGTGCGGCGCCAGTTCGATATCAAGCTTCAGCCCGAACCGGTATTTCTCGGCTTTCCAACCGCCAATCCGTTATCCGATGAGCCGGCAGCATAGTCGGATACCGCCATCCCATCGAGAACCGCCAAGAGCGCTAAGAACGCAAAGACCATCTCAAACCCACGATTTACACAAATGACCTTCTTTGCGCTCTTTGCGTTCTTCGCGGTTCAAAATTTTGTGAGGGTAGTGTCGAATTACCTCAGGGAGTCGCTTCTCAGTCCACTGAGTAGGTGACTTCGAGGCGACGGGCGACGCGTGACGCGACATAGACCAGCAACGCTGAACTGACAAACAGTGCCACCAGGGCGATCCACCCCGGAACCGGACGCGCAAGGAGGGCGAATGCTCCAAGGCTGACGGGTACGGGTGCGAAAGAGACCAGGTAGTGGACAAAGCTCAAAACCTTGAGGAAGGTTGGCAAAAAGGGCGTTAACGTTTCCCAACCAAGGAAGAGGATCGCTGGCACCATCGGATTCTTGAAGAATAGTCCGGCCAGCATAAACAGGGCACCATAGGCGAAACAGGCAAGTACCACGATCAGGACATAGCTCGCGAGATTTGCGATGCCCGAGCTCGAAAGCAACTGCTGAACGCCAGCCGAACCGTGGGGGAGAAAAACGAGGATGTACGTCAGTGTGGTCGTGATCACGAGGATCACGGAGGCCGAAAGAACCCCGCCAAGATATTTGCCGAGGACCAGCACCGTACGGGGCAAGGGAGCGAGGAGGGTGTAGTGAAGTGATTTCTCGAGGATCTCGCCGCGAAAGAGTCGAACGAAGATCATCGCGTTGGCAAAGAAAACCACGAAGCGCAGGAGGAAGAAGTGAAAGACCTCCGCAAACTCCGTCGTCGCATGGGTCGCGTCGGCACGCATCGACCCCGGCATGAACAGGGCACGCAACAGCATCAGAGCGAGCGGCATGCCGACGAGGAGGTAGACCGCGAGGGAACGCCTGCTGAAGAGACTGCGGCGGATCTCGTGTTTGGCGAGAGTAACCACCTGACGGCGGCGCAAGAGGTTGGCCGAGGTCGTCATGCGCTGCCCCCGCCGAGCCCGTCGCCGATCAGATAGTCGTAAACCGCGTGCACGCTTTCGTCGGCCGGAGCCACAGTCTCGACGATCACGCCGGTATCGATCACGATGCGGTTGAAATTGGTGAAGAAGTCGGAAGCGTCCCGCGTGCGGACCAGGAGGCCCTCATCCTCGATCAAACGGGCCTCGACGACGTGCTCGAGCTCGAAGATGCGGGAGGCTACGACGTGGGGTTGGTCGCACCGAATCAAAACCTGGATCGGGTGGGAGGTGATCTCGCCACGAACCTCCCGGATCTCGCCTTCGGCGACGATGGCGCCGCCGTGAATCATGATGACACCGTCCGAGATGACATCGACCTCGTGCAGGATGTGGCTCGAGACGATGACGTGACGTCCTTCTTTTGCGAATGCGGTGAAGAGGTCGATCATCTCGGCCCGGCCCATGGGGTCAAGCCCGTTCAACGGTTCATCAAGCACCAGGACCTGTGGGTCGTGGCAGTGAGCGTGCGCAAGTTTGATCCGCTGCCGCATGCCCTTCGAGTAGCCCGCGATCCGACGGTTGGCGGCATCGGTGAGACCGACCCGAGACAACGAGGCCCAGGCGCGTTCATCGGCCTCGTTCTTCGAGTATCCGTTGAGAGAGAGGGCAAAACGGAGGAAGCTGAGACCTGTCGAGCCGTTCGGGAAGCTGTCATATTGGGTGCAGTAGCCGACCAGGCGAAAGAGCTCCTCCGGGCTATCAGGCGAAACTCCGAGGACCGAAACCTCTCCTCGGCTCGGCCGCAGCAGGCCTGTCATCAGGTGCATCAGAGTGCTCTTGCCGGAACCGTTGGGCCCCACCAGACCGGTCAGTCCAGGTGCCACTTCGAGGTTCACCTTGTTGACGCCCAGGACCTCGCCGTAGAATTTGGAGACGTCGTGGAAGACGATCTTGGTGGCGCTCATCGCACGACCTCGTGGGGGCGGAGCTTTCGGTTGATCAGCCAGATACTCAAGGCGGTCACGGCCACGAGCGTGAACCAGTTGAGAGACACGGGGAGACCGCTCGGGGTGGGAGCACCAAAGAGCGACATGACAACGCTGTTCATGGCGCGAACCAGGTTGATGAGATCGCCGAAGGAAGTCCGCGTCACCGCGTTGACGGCCTGAGCAAAGAAGTAAAGGATGAAAATTATTGCGAAGAGGGCGCCGCGCGCCACGGGCTTGAATCGGACCCATGCAGAGATCGCAAGGGTGAGTATAGAGATGACGACGATCCAGGCGAGGTGCCCAACCAGATACGCCAAACCGATACGGTAATTTTCGAATCCCCAACCGCCACCCTCGAAATATGCCTGGAGGATGAAGATGGAAAGGCCCATGACCCAGGTCATCGGGGAGAGCAGAATCGCCAGCACCGCCATCTTGCCGAGCACGTACTCGTGCCGGTCGATGGGGCGGCTGAGATAGAGCGGGAGGGCGTTGTTCGATAAATCCGCCGCAATGAGACTCGGCGACACGATGACCGCAACCAGAAATGCCGGGATTGCCTGCCACGAGAACAGATTCATGAAGAACCTGTCAGTCAGCATATTCATCAGATCGGGTGGCATCCCAAGCTGTTGGAGGAGGGACATATTGTGACTCAGATAGATGAAGAAAAGCCCGACCACCGACGGCAGAAAGCAAAGTGCGTAAAAGGCGGTGAAGAGGCGCGACGCGAAAGCGTCGGCCAGGGCGTAACGGGTCACGACCAGCCAGCGCCACCGCAGCGGAGTCAGCTCGCCGAGATAGCGGCGCCAGGTGCGCTCATAGACCGCCATTGTCGCCCTCCATGGCGCGCAGAAAAATGTCCTGCAGGGAATCACGTTTGAGGTCGAGGTGACGGATGCCGACACCGAGGCGGTTCGCGATCTCGTAGAGGTCCCGTACAGTTCGGCCCTCTGGCAGGACGAGCTTGAGACGTCCGAGGTCGTGCGTGGCAAGCTCGCAACCGAGCTCAGTCAGCTCGTCGACGAAGCGCTGGTCTGCGGTCTGGAGTTCGACCTCGACAAACGAGCGGTTGGCGCTGCGTTCAGCTTCGAGATCGCAGCTGGCCGCGATACGACCGTCCTTGAGGATCAGGACCTCGTCGCAAACCGACTCCACGTCGCCCAACAAATGCGACGACAGGAGAATCTGTGTTTCGCCGCGATCTCGAATATCCGTGATCAGATCGAGCATGCGCTTGCGGGCCGGTGGGTCGAGACCGTTCGTGGGTTCGTCGAGCATCAGGAGCCGTGGACCGTGGACCAGCGCCTGGGCAAGCTTGACCATCTGCTTCATGCCGGTGGAGAAGGTCCCGAGCTTGCGATATCGCGCCTCGCCAAGACCTACGTAAAAAAGGGTCTCATGCGCCCGTTCCAGGGCCGGCTCGGGGTGCAGGCCGCTGAGCTCGGCCATCAGACGCACGAAGTGGACTGCTGTCATGCCCGCGACAAAGGAGTCGTTCTCGGGCATGTAGCCAACCTGGGCGCGGAGCTCTTTGCCCTCGTTTTCCAGCGAGAAGCCGAGCACCCGGGCGCTTCCGTTCGTCGTCGGAAAGAATTGAAGCAGGGTCCGGAGCAGGGTCGTCTTGCCGGCGCCGTTGGGTCCGAGGAGACCGATTGCGCGCCCCCGAAGAGACGCGCACAGATCGATCAGGATCGGCCGCCCACCGAGATTGACGGTGAGACCCTCGAGTTCGATCGCGGGCGTGATAGGGCTTTCGGGCTGACTCATCAGAGTGATGATACAGCTTCCGCTTCTTCGCTCCCTTCGACCACGTTCTGCGGTGCATATGCGGCACCGGAGATACCAAGTGTGGAGGCAAGCCCGATGAGGCTCCCACCCGTCGCGGAAGCGGTGATGCGATCATCCTCACCAAAGACACACACGAGACCCTGACTCAGACCGTCGCTCAGGGCGTCGGCGAACTCGAGCTCTCCCAGCATCTCTGGAGGAATCGCATCGATCAAGGACCCGAGATCGCGGTAGACGAGGGCCGAGCAGTCCGAGAAACCATTGTCCGGGAGCAACGACTGGAAGACGCCAGAGCGGGTGAGGGTAACGTCGGCGGCGCGATAGTCGATCGCCTGGTCGATAAGGGCCTGACTCGGTGCCGCCACGAGGTATCCATCAATGGTCGTGAACACGATATTGAAGTCGAGTCCTTCACGGCTGATGGAGTAGTAGGTGCGCCCGGATCCCTCCGATGTCTCGAACACCAACCCGGGTGTGTCTTCGGCGGCAAGCTTCAAGTTGATTAGGTCCACCGCACGTTTTATGGTGTGGATCAGGGTGCCGGGATCGTAGACCTCGACGATCAGCTTCCAGGACGGAACCGGCAACATCGGACCGTCGAGGGCAAAGGTCGCCTCACCGCCGATGGTGGCCGCGAAATCCTCACGTAGGTCGATGTCGATGATCTGCTGAATGACCTGAAGCTGCTCTACGGCCTGCGCGTTCTGGGCCGCTGCAAAACCGAGAAGATCGTCAAACATCTCTGCTGCGTCCTTGGTGACGGCTGAGGCTGCGACGTAGGCGTCTGGTGACACAAATTCGAGGCTGCCCATGGGTGCAGGTTCCGCAAGCCACGCCACCATGCCGCGGCGCTGTTCGGAGAACCGGACCTCGGCGTTGGTGGCGTACCATTCGCCGTCCCGGTGTCGCTCGATCACCATCGTGGTCGCGTCGAGCATCCCGAGGCGATCCATGTTACCCGCCTGTTCTGCTGAAATCCCGCTCGTACCCTCGACGATGGCAGCGGCAAGATCGGCTCCCAGGAGCCAGGACACTCCGCCGGCATAGATTTCGGTGAGCTGAGTGTGCAACCGGGAACCCACAAATGAGCGCGCTGCCGGGTCATCCACGCGACCCGCGAGTTCCTGGAGCGCGGCGAGACTGCCGGTCGCAGCAAAGAGATTTCCTTCGACCCACATGAAAACTTCAGCGGTTCCGGCGGAGGTGGTCTGCGGATCATCGACCAGGACGGCAACAATCTGATCACCGGCCTCGGCGTTGGCTTCCGCGATGACGTCCGCCAGCAGATCGATGAAGATCGACGGATCATCGAGCTCGGCCATGAAGATGGGCATGCCTTGCTCGCGGATGGCTGAAAGGGGCACGGTGACGATCGCCTCGGCACCGATGGCTTCGCCAATCGGCTGCAGACGGTCGAGGAGCTGATCGATCTCTTCGTCAGCACCATGCGCAACAACATTTTCCTGCCACCACTCGGCCAACACCTCACTCGAAACCAGCCGCTCGTAGAAGGCGGCACGGGCCTCGTCGAGATCTCCGGAAATATTGGGCATCGCGGCGTAGACAAGGGTGTCTCCGGGAGCGAGATCGAGGAGGAAGGTCGATGTTCTCGGTGGCGCGTGGTCGACCGCGTCGGCGATCACACGGCGTAGATCCGTCAGCTCGCGAAGGAGAGCTTTGTGCTTGACGGCATCACGGCTCCAGGAAATCTCCTCCTCGAGCGGCACCCGCCGCAAGCGGTCGCCGGTGGTGATCTGGTCGCCCGGGTGGAGGAGCGCGCTGGATGAGCCCTCGGTCACCTCAACCTCGCCTTCGATGACCGAAACCCTCGAACCCTTGAGGCCGTGGTTGACGGCGAAAATGGTTCCCTTGACCGCAACCTCGCAGTCGTTGGTGGCGACAAACAGTTGTCCACCGCCCTGGTCGGCTGCGTGGACGATGATGTTGCCTCGGGCGAGATCGATGGTCGTACCACGCCGTGAGGCACGAAGATGGAGTTCAGACCGTTCGTCCATTTCGATCAATGAGCCATCAGCGAGGTGGAGCATTGCACCCGAATTGCTGGCGGTGCGCAGCACCTGGCGAGAGCGAACCTCGGCATCGGCGGTGAGCGCTTGGTTCGAGTCGCTTTCGACCAACTGGAGGGAGCCGTCGACGGTCTCGACGCTGGCCCGGAGGTTGTGGTCGATCATCATGTTGCCGATGGCGCGAACCGTCGCGAAACCTCCGAGCAGGAGAATCGCAGCAGCCGCCACGCGGAGTGCGGGACTCAGCCAACCGGGAGTTTCCCTTTTGGAACGATGTGGGAATACCGGAGAAGCGCCGCCGCGGGCCTCCATCAGGACGCGTCGGCAGGGAACACACTCACGGGTGTGGTCGCCCACCAAAAGGGCCCTCGCCTCGGGGAGACTGCCGGAAACAAAGGACGGGATCTCTGATTGGAAGTCCGCGCAGGAACTCAGTGGCCGATGGTTTTCGCGGCCGATGCCGAGTCGTTCCCCGACCTTGTCGATGATCCGGTGGGCAGTCGCGTCATCAATTTTCCGTGCGCGGATCTCTTCTGCGGCACGATCGATGCGGTCGTTGTCGTGATGACGGTCGCTCATTGCAGTCCTCCCATGAACTCGCCCATCTCTTCTTTGAGGCGGGCGCGGGCGCGGTGAAGGGTCACCGCGACGGTGTTGGTTGTGGTTTCAAGCTGGGCAGCGATCTCGGTGTTGTCCAGGCCTTCGAAGTAGCGCAACACGAAGATCTCGGCTCCTCGACGACTGATTTTCGACAGCGCCCGGCGGAGTTGTTGTTGAAGCTGACGACCATGGTGCTGTCGATCGGGCGCGGGCCCTGGATCGCGCTCCACGTCTTCACCGGTGATTTCCAGTGACACGCCGCTTCGGACGTACCTCGATTGGACAATATCGAGGGCGGCATTGGTCGCCGCTCGCCGGAGGTAGGCCCGCGAACCGGTCGAAAAATCCGGTGGTCGTTCGCGATTTGCGAGGCGGGTAAAAACGGTCTGAAGAACATCCTCCGCGTCGTCGGCGTTTCCGGTGACCCGATAAGCAGCCTGCAGAACCACAGTGGCGTCCTCGCGGTATATCGTTTCGAGCCATCCAGTGGATTGCATTTCAGGATTGGCGAGAGCAGCTTCCACGCGTCCCTCCTCATTTCTGTCGTCAACCATGAAACGGTCCTCCCGCTCTCAGATTAACCAATTTGCGCGGCAATCCGACGATTTTTCCGTGTTCGAGATTTTGGCGGTGAGAGCTTCGAACCCGGAAAGCGCTTCTCGCTTCGGTGTGTCAGGTGCCACCCTTCGCATTGTCGCCTGCGCGATGCGGATGGCTAGGCGATGATGACAATGCGAAGAGTGGCACCGGTGTCGTCGAAGCTGTTTCGCGCTTTAAAGGTTGGGCGGATCGTGTATCGAGTAACGAGTATCCAGTATCGAGCATCCATTCGTGCCGCGAGGCACCTTGCAAGTCGTTTCGGCGACGTGCGATAGTGCGTCAGTAGGAATCAATTCGGGAGGAACATGGCAGAGCACATCGTCGAGTTGGAAGCGGACCATCCGGGATTCAATGACCCCGACTACCGTCGGCGTCGAGACGAGATCGCTCTCCTCGCTCCGCCACTCGATTCCGGGGAGCCACCCGAGAGAGTCGAATACTCCGACTCCGAGCGCTCGACCTGGGCGACCGTCTTCGAACAGCTCTCGGCTCTCTATCCTACTCACGCGTGTCGGCCGTTCGTCGAAGTCGTTGGTGATATCGGCTACTCGGCTGCCGAGGTCCCGCAGCTCGCTGATGTCAGCACCTTTCTGAACCACCGCACCGGATTCAGCCTGCAGCCGGTTGCCGGCTTGGTCTCTGCGCGCCAGTTCCTGGGAGCGCTTTCGCGCCGCGTTTTTTCGGCGACGCAGTACATCCGTCACCACTCGCAGCCGCTCTACACGCCGGAACCCGACATTATCCACGAGCTGATGGGTCATGCGCCGATGCTGGCAATCCCGGAGTTTGCCGATCTGTCGCAGAAAATCGGTGAAGGATCGCTGCGCGCCAACGATGACCAGGTCGAGCAGTTGGCGACCCTCTACTGGTTCACGATCGAATACGGGGTGCTTTTGGAGGACGGAGAGCTGCGCGCTTACGGTGCCGGTCTGCTGTCGAGCTTTGGTGAGCTCGAGCACTCTCTTTCGGGAGAAGTCGAGATTCGGCGTTTCGATCCCGGGCAGGCCAAGGACACGACCTACCCGATCACAAGCTACCAGCCGCTCCTGTGGAGCGTGAATTCGATTGGTGAAGCTTTCGACCGTATGGAGGAATTTGTAAGGACCCTCTGACCCGACGGTCAGCCCTTCGTGCTTCGGCGGGCGAGGTGCCACTCTTCGCATTGTTCGCTCTGATTGCATTGTTGGGTTGGGAAGCGAAGGACTCGAACAATGCGAAGGGTGGCACCTGTGTCATCGATGCCTCAGCGCGCTTCTCAAAGAAATGGCTACGTTAGACGTTGAAGAAGCCGCCTACTTTGGACGTATCGAGGAAGACATCGCCGTCCTGGACTTCGATCGGAAGAGATCTGAGGTGCGAACCTTCGCAAGGACCGCCAACACACAGGCCGTCGCTCGGTTGGTATCTTGCACCGTGTGATGAGCACACGATGTAACGGCGGCTCGGGTCCCACAACTCCCTCGGTTCCCGATCATCGAGCCGCATCGGTAGATGCCGACATTCGTTCTTGTAGGCGCGGACCTTACCATCGGCCAATTTCAGGAGGATGCCTTCCTCTTCGAATGGTCCTTCGCGGTAATTGAATCGGAGACCTTCGGTGGGGATTTCGTCGAGTGCGGCGATTCGTTCCATTCAGAGAATGATATCAACCCGAGTTAGAATCTGGGCCCACAATGGTGGGAGGAGAAATTGACGTGGAACTGACGGTCGTCATCCCGACCCTTGACGAGGAGTTCTCGGTCGGCGGCTGCCTCGAATCGGTGGGGATTCACGAGGAGGTTGAGGTCATCGTTTCAGACGGTGGCAGCAGTGACCGGACACGGGAGCATGCGCGGAGCAGGGGAGTGCGCGTGGTGACCGGTGCCCGTGGGCGCGGCTCTCAGCTCAACCTCGGGGCGAGCGCAACCTCCTCCAATAAATTGCTTTTCCTCCACGCAGACTGCCGCCTACCGGAGGGTTGGGTGCCGGCTCTCAGCCGTATCCTCGATGATGAGGACGTCTCACTCGCCTGTTTCCGGCTCCGGACCCTACCATCCGGGATATCGGAGCCGTCAACATTGCATCGGTTGTGGCTTCGGGTTTTCGATCTCCGTTCTCGCGGTCTCGGGCTGCCCTACGGCGATCAGGGGTTCGCTGTTCGCCGCGAGGTATTTGAAAACGCGGGCCGATTTCCCGAGATTCCACTGATGGAGGATGTCGCTTTTGCCCGCTCCTGCCGGAAACTGGGACGTGTGCAACGCCTTCCCCTCGAGATCCAAACAACGGCCCGCCGGGTCGAGAGAGAGCCGTTCAAGACCACTCTCTTGTTGGCCACCTTTCCCACCCTTTTTCGGTTCGGGGTCGATCCGCAGACTCTGGCGCGCTGGTACGGGAACGTACGGTGAAGACCTGCCTTGTGGTTTTCGGGCGCGAGCCAATCCCGGGGGAGGTGAAGAGCCGCCTGGCCACCGGAATCGGGCCCGAAGCCGCGGCGCGAGTCTATGCGACGGTTCTCGAGCACACTCTGGAAACCGCTCAGAACAGCGGTGCGAGAGTGGTGTTGTCGCTGGCGGAAGAACCGTCGGGCTCCTGGGCCAGAAACCTGGTTGTGCCGGTAGAGGTCCAACGGGGTGGCGATCTCGGCGATCGGATGGATGACGCCTTTGCCCGTCGTTTTTCGCAAGGGGAGCAGCGGGTCGTGATAGTCGGTTCCGACTGCCCATGGTTTCGAGCCACCCATATCGCGAAGGCGTCGGCAGAGCTCGGTGGGGTCGATTCGGTGCTTGGCCCCGCCACTGACGGCGGCTACTGGCTTGTCGCGCAGCGCCCGCCCGGTCTCGCGATGTTTGCACGCATACCGTGGTCGAGCCCTGAAACGCTCGCGCGAACCCGAAAGCGGATATCGGCTCTCGGCGGTACCTGGTCGGAACTCGAAGAGCTGGTTGATATCGACACCGTCGAAGACCTCGAACTCGTCGTCGCCGACCCCCGCACCCCGGAAATCCTCCGTCATCAATTGCTCAGGTCTCTTGGTAGATAGTCTGATTGCCACGGTGTTGTTAACGCAAAGACGCCAAGCCGCCCACCCGCGCAAAGAAAATCCTTTTCATGAACAAGACAAAAATGAAAATCTTTGCGCTCTTTGCGTCTTCGCGCTTTCAAAGCTGTTTGTTGGAGTAAATCGTCTCAATCAGCGGATGAGCGCAACACTTGAAGGAGTTCTTCGAGGTCGGGGGGGAAGGGGGCTTCGAATTCGACCAACTCCTTGGTCACCGGATGTTCGAAGGCGATGCGTCGAGCGTGCAGGGCCTGACGTGGAAAACTCCGGCAGGCCGACTGTATGCGTGGATCCGAAAGATTCCGCCACTGGCGACCTGCATAGAGTGGGTCGCCGATGATGGCATGGCCGATATGAGCCATGTGGACCCGGATTTGGTGGGTGCGACCCGTGACTGGGTGGCAACTCAACATCGAGGTTCCTGCATAACGCTCCTCGACCTCATAAAGGGTGCGGGCGGGCCGGCCCTCGCGGACCACCGCCATCTCCTTACGGTTGCGCGGGTGGCGGTCAATTGACGCATCCACAACGCCGTCGCCGGTAGTCGGCGCTCCGTAACAGACAGCGAGATAGGTCTTGCGGATTGTGTGCTGGCGAAAGGCGATCGACAGCGCGAGGTGGGCGCGATCGGATTTGGCGACGATCATGATCCCAGTCGTGTCTTTGTCAAGTCGGTGGACGATGCCGGGGCGCTCGACGCCGCCGATTCCTGACAGATCCTGACAGTGATGGAGAAGGGCGTTGACCAGGGTTCCGGAGGGGTTTCCCGCCGCAGGATGGATGACGAGACCGGCCGGTTTGTTGATCAACAAGAGATCCTGATCCTCGTGAATTATGGCGAGTGGGATGTCCTCCGGATCTACATCGAGGGGGCGAGGCGGTGGTTCGTCGACCACTACCGTGTCGCCGGTGTGGACCAAAGTTGAGGCCTTGCCCGAAGCGTTGTTGACGAGGACTAGGTCTTCGTCGATCAGTTTGCGGGCACGGGAACGGGTCCAGTCCGGGTTGAGCTTCGCAAGGCAGCGATCCAGTCGAGTGCCTTCCAGACTTTCCGGGACCAGGAATTCATGACGGGTTGTCACGCCGCTCTACGCCGACCGATCCAGAAATGGAGGCCGGTACCAATGATGATCAAGGCGGCCGAGATGAGCTGGCTGGTCGAGAGGGCGCCCCCAAAGACAAAACCACGGATGGCGTCACCGCGGGTCCACTCGAGGAGAAAGCGGCCGGTGCCGTAAAGCAATAGGTAGGTGGCGAAAACGCGTCCCGCAGCCGGTCTGCGCCTGTAATAGCTGGCCAGCAGCGCATACAAGCCGAAGTTGAAGAGTGAGGAGTAGACCGGAAACGGATGGAGATGCTGGTGAAGGGGGGTTCCGAGATTCTCGGCGGCTATCGGACTCGAATAGGTGATTGCCCACGGAAAATCGCATGCCGCGCCCCAGCAGCATCCTGCCAGCAGACAGCCGATGCGGCCGATTGCGTGGCCAAGAGCGAGCGACGGCGAGAGAACATCGAATGTCGGTAAAGTCGGAAGGTTGTAGCGCCGGAGGAGGATGACTGCTGCGACAACTGCGGCCAAGAAACCCCCAAGAAAGACGCCGCCCGCGCGGATCGTTCCGAGGATGGATGCGGGGTCTCTGATGTAGCGCGGCAACTCGACGAGGATCAGCAGCAGCTTGGCTCCAATCAGAGCCCAGATGACGAGCCACAGACCGAAGTCCACCAGTTGAGTCCCATTCATACCAGCGCGGTCGGCGCGCAGACGCAAGGTCCACAGCGCAACAATGACCGCGGTTGCAAGCAGCACTCCGTACGACGGAAGCTGGAAAAAACCGAAATCAAACAGAATCGGGTGCATCTTCCGGCTCGGGTGGTTGGGTTCTGAACTCGTTGGCGATGAGTAGCAGGGCGCCGATGGTGATCGAAGCGTCGGCGACGTTGAAATCCGGCCAAGACCAGGTCCGCCCGCCGATCTTCACCCAAACGTGTACGAAATCGACCACCGCCCCGTAGAGCACCCGATCGATGAGATTACCGACCGCCCCGCCGAGAATCAAACCGAACGCCAGGCCGCCGAGGCGGCTGTGGTGGCCGTGTCGGACGACCATCGCGGCGATGATGACGACCGATGTGAATATCACCAGGTGGAGCACCATTCGGGTCAACGGACCGCCACCGGCGAAGAGGCTGAAGGCAATGCCTCGGTTGTGGATATGTGTGAGGGCGAAACCGGGCATGACTTCGATCCAGGAACCCGGCTCGATGCGAGCGAGGATCATGCTTTTGGTGATGCGGTCGGCGGCCACCACCAGGAACGCGGCTATCCATGGCAAGACGCCACGCATCAGCCGTCAACCTCGCGAAGCTCGGCGCGCCCCTCCTGGAGAAGACGGCCCACGACTCCGTGACAGCGTTCGCAGAGATCTGGGAGCTGGGTGTCTTCGACCGGCTGCTCCACCCGGCGCCAGCAGCGGCTGCAGGTGTGCGCCTCGTATGGCGAGACACCAACCAGAAGGCCGGGGTAGGCGGCGACCTCGGATCCATTGCCGTCGATGGCTCCCTCGCGGGCGTCAGAGACGATGAGGAACTGGGCGAGGTCGATGCCGGTGATGGCGAGATCTTCGACCACGGCCGAAGTGTCTCCGGCAAAGACCATTTGAGCCTCCTCGCTTTTGCCGATGGTCCCAGCCTGACGAAGCTCCTCGAGCTCTGCGAGGATGCTGTCGCGAAGACTCAAGAGGCGCTTGACAGGCTGATCGAGGGGGGACTCTGCGGTCTGGTCAGAGGACGGCACCGCGAAGGTCGCGAGATGGACCGATTCTTCGCGATCGCCGGGAAGGTGTTCCCACACCTCCTCCGCTGTGAAGGACAGCACCGGAGCAAGCAGGGTCGCAAGCGTCTCGGCAATGCGGTAGATCACCGTCTGGGTGGCTCGCCGTGCGGGATCCTCTGGATAATCGCAGTAGAGCCTGTCCTTGTTGACGTCGAGGTAGAGACTCGAGAGGTCCACCGTGCTGAAGTTGAGGATACGATGCGACAGCGATGACAGCTCGTACGATTGATAGGCCTTGGCGACCTCTTCGGCGAGGCGCCGTGCTGACTGCAGCATATATGCATCGAGGCCGACCAGCTCCGCTTCAGCCACCGCATCCTTCTCCGGGTCGAAATCGGCGAGATTGCCGAGAAGGAACCGAAGGGTGTTGCGAATTTTGCGATAGGCCTCGGCGTTGCGAGCCATGATCTCTTCTGAAATGCGGATGTCTTCGCGGAAATCGACCATCGCGGTCCACAGGCGCAAGATGTCTGCGCCATACTTTGTGAGGAGCTCGTTCGGGGTGACGACGTTGCCCACCGATTTGGACATCTTGCGTCCCTCGGCGTCGACCACGAAACCGTGTGTCACGACCTCCCTAAACGGGGGAGAGCCTTTGAGACCGACCGAGGCCACGAGCGAGGATTGGAACCACCCCCGGTACTGATCCTGGCCCTCGAGGTAGAGATCTGCCGGCCAGTCAAGCCCGTAACGCTCGGTGTCGCAGACCGCGAGATGGCTGACTCCCGAGTCGAACCAGACGTCGAGGATGTCAGTTTCCTTTCGGAATGATGTCGCGCTGCATGCACCGCAGGAGTAACCCGGCGGCAAGAGCTCGGTAGTCTCCTTCTCGTACCAGGCATCGGACCCATCCTCGAGAAAGGTGCGACGAATGTGGTCGAAGACGGTCTCGTCGATGGTGGCGGCTCCGCAAGCCTCACAGGTCAAGACAGCAATCGGAACACCCCACATCCGTTGCCGTGAGATGCACCAATCGGGTCGGCTTTCGACCATGCCGTTGATCCTGGCCTCACCCCAGTGGGGGATCCAGTTGGCATCGTGGAGAGCGGCCTGCGACCGCTCGCGGAGCTCCTGTCGATCCATGCGGATGAACCACTGGTTGGTGGCACGGAAGATGACAGGATTCTTCGACCTCCAACAGTGGGGGTAGGAGTGAGAAACCTCGGTGTGGGCGAGGAGAACCCCGAGTTCGCGCAGCTTGTCGACAATCGGCCCGTTGGCCTCGTGAACGTGGAGGCCTGCCCAGTCCTCGACGTCGTCGGTGAATTTTCCGTCGTCGTCAACCGGCGCATATGGCTCGAGGCCGTACTCGACGCCGGCAACGTAATCCTCGGCACCGTGACCGGGAGCGGTGTGGACCAGCCCGGTGCCCTGCTCGAGGGTCACATATGGAGCGATGATGAAAAGACCCTTGCGATGAGTCAGCGGATGCACGTAGTGGGCCCCTTCGAGAACACCACCCTTGAACACTTTGATCGTTTCATGCTCGGCCCACCCGGCCGCTTGGGCATTGGCCTCCAGCAACTCGGCGGCGACGATCCATACACGACCATCCGCGCGCACCAGAAGATATTCGAAATCCGGGTGGAGCGCGATGGCGAGGTTGGCTGGAAGGGTCCACGGGGTCGTCGTCCAGATCAACGCTGCAGCATCTTGCCCGGTAGGGATTTCGAGTCTTTCGCGCGCGTCGTCATCTAGGGCAAAGGCGACCGTCACCGAGGGGCTGGTGTGGTCGCTGTACTCGACTTCCGCCTCTGCGAGAGCAGTGCGGCATTCCGAGCACCAATGGACCGGCTTCAAACCCCGTGTTACGTAACCCGCGAGCATGAAGCCGTGCAGAGCAGAGGCGATTTCGGCCTCATATTCGTGGTCCATCGTCAGATATGGATCATTCCATTGCCCCAGCACTCCGAGGCGTACGAATTCTTTGCGTTGCACCTTGAACCAACGTTCAGCATATTCTCGACAGGCGCGGCGGATGGAGGGGACACCCATTTGGAGTTTCTTCGCGCCGAGCTTCTTGTCGACCTGGTGCTCGATGGGCAACCCGTGACAATCCCAGCCCGGGACATATGGACTGTCAAAGCCTGACATCGTTCGCGATTTGACGACGATATCTTTGAGGATCTTGTTGAGCGCGGTTCCGACGTGAATCGATCCGTTGGCGTAGGGTGGGCCATCATGGAGAATGAACCTGGGGGAGCCCCTGCGAGCCTCCCGGATTTTACCGTAGAGGTCGATCTCGTCCCAGTGTTTCAGCATCTCCGGCTCCCGTTGCGGCAACTTCGCGCGCATCGAGAAACTTGTCTTGGGTAGGTTCAGTGTTTTTCGGTACATCAAGCGTTCTCCGGCATGCGAGCCTACGCGCGGCGGGCAATCGCGTCAAGGCTTTGACTAACACCTACGCAATGGTAATGGGGACCACCCGCCCACCACAAACCGCAAAGACCGCAAAGCTCGCAAAGACATCGCATAGGAATTTTTCTAATTCACGATTCACACAAATCATCTTCTTTGCGCTCTTGGCGGTCTTAGCGGTTCAAAACGGAAGCTGGGGTGGAACAAACGCCGTAGGTAGGTTAGCCGAGAAAGGCCCGAACTCGGCGGATGACTTCTTCCGCGGTGAACGGCTTGGTGATGTAGCCGGCGGCGCCAACCTCGCGACTCCGAAGAACATCGGAGGCAAAGCCGCGGGCCGTGAGCATGATGATCGGCAGATGTTGGGTTTTCGCGTTGCGGCGCAGCCCGGCCGCGAGATCGAAACCGTTTGTGGGTGTTGCGAGGGCCACATCGAGCAGCACCAGATCCACCTCGCGCTCGGCAAGCACAATCTCTGCTGCTTCGGCGGACGGTGCCTCAAAGGTCGCAAAGCCCTCCCGGCGAAGTTTGAACGACAGGATGCGCCGAATATACGGCTCATCGTCGACGATCAGAACACGGCGCCCCACATGCGCAAGTCTATGCCTGTCGAAGCCTCAGATCAAGACTGGTCGCCTTTCTGAGACGGCGTCTGAGCGGCGTTCACCGGCGTCAATAGCGTTGGGTTGAAGAGTTCCCACGCCACGAGCATCAGGTGGAGAACACCAAAAGCAGCAAGAAGTCCGCGCAACCAGGGCGAATCGAGCAGGCCAGCCATGGGCAATGGAAACCGGGACAACAACAGGCCCCAGGTCACCGACCAGGGCAAAATGATGAGCATCAAGCCGGCGTTCACGAGATAGCCCAAATAGAGAGCGATGAGAAGAAAGCGGCTCAGCTTCACCTAGAGATCATATCCCGACTGTTGAATGACACCCAGCCGTGCGGCGGATTTCCGAACTCCGAATTCCGAATTTCGAATTCATTGTTCTGCCATGTGCTAATTTGCTGCAATGAAGATCCTCTGGGGCTCGCCGCTTCCTCCGACTCGTTCGGGTGTGAGTGATTATGCGGTCGAGCTATTGGGGGAGCTTGGAATGAGAGCGAGGGTGCGAGTCCTGGCGCCGCCCGAGGGCATTCAGCCAGATCTCTGGACGTTTGGAAACGGCGTCGAGATCGTGAAAACGGATACCACCGCGGAAGTCGATGAGGTGTCGTTGATTCACCTCGGCAACAATTTCCATCACACGTGGCTGCTCGAACGCCTGCACGGGCCGAAGACCGTCGCGGTTCTTCATGATCTTGTGCTTCACCATCTTCTGGTAGAGGCGGCTGATGGGGACGCAGTATTGCTTGAGACCGGATTGCACGAGGCACATGGCGAAGCCGGAACCGCACTTGCCCGCGCGCGACGACTCGGCCTGACGGGCCCGATCGATCCATTTTTCTTTCCTGCCCGTGGCGCGTTCATGGATTCGGTGAAGGGTGTCATTGTCCATTCGCGGTGGGGTGAGAGAGTGATGGCGCGCGAATTTCCGAATCTCCCAAGGGCACGCGTCGGGTTAGCGGTCGCCGATCCGGGGAACGTGGTCCGCGCGGCGGAACGTGGGCGGATGGGAATCCTGCCGGACGAAGTTGTTCTCATGCACCTCGGTTTCCTGACTCCCGAGAAAGGCCTCGAGCACATCCTCACTGGAGTTGCCGCCGCCAAGAAGATGGGAGTGCCGGTGCGATTGCTCCTGGCCGGCGAGGGACGAGGAGTGGAGAACGTTCGCAGCGCAGCCGCGGCGGTCGGAATAGAGGGATCCGTGAGGGCTACCGGGTGGGTCGAACCTGAGGCCTTTCCGGCGATTCCGGCGGCCGCCGACTTGGGTGTCGTTCTGCGAACGCCATCCGCGGGTGAAACGTCGGCGGCAGCAGTTCGCTTCATGGCGGCTGGTACCCCGGTGGCGGTGAGCGGCTTGCGCCAATTCCTTGAATGGCCGGAAGAAGCGGCTCCGCGAATTACGCCCGGGGCGTCTGCGCCAGCCGAGCTCGCGCGCCTCCTGGCGAATGCCCACGCCGGCGGAACGGCATGGGAAATTCGGCGGCGTGCAGCCCGCGCAGCCTACGAAAAGAATCACCGCCCCGCCGACGTGGCGAGGTCCATCGTCGCTTTTCTCGAAGGTCTTTGACGTCTATTTCGGCAGGGCCTTTACGGGCATTGCGTTTTCGGCGAGGATTTCGGCCGCTCTCGCGGCACGTGCTTTTTCCAGATTGGTGTTAACCGTCGCCAGTGAGGGATCAAGCTCGTGCGAGAGCATGAGAAGGATCACCGCCTCCTCGAAACGTGCCTGTGGATAGATGGATGCGGCCAGAAGGTTGACAGAGGCGGGGTCGCTCGACCTGGCATCAGCAACCGACTTGAACGTCGCCTCGGCCTCTGGGTATTGACCGCGCTGCAATTCAAGATACCCAGCGATCACGTCGTAGTCGCCGTTCGGATCTTCCTCTGTGGCACCGAGCACCCGACGGCTTTCCGAGTACATTTCGTTGAGGGCCAGGGCGAGGGCCAGTGAGCGCTGGACCT
>Ga0316197_10000675_pt1 | contig 23900 bp, 14 predicted proteins | sample OudBiesiAoxic_MG_FD_204939 | JGI IMG/M metagenome (GOLD analysis project Ga0316197, IMG submission 204939) | Coastal sediment microbial communities from Oude Bieten Haven, Netherlands - site A oxic | ecosystem: Environmental > Aquatic > Marine > Coastal > Sediment | place: Netherlands... | reverse complement strand
GCTTCCCTGCTCGCGGGCCAGTGGTTGCAGCGCCCGGTTCAACCAGCCGTCTCGTCTGAAATTGCCTGTACCTGAGCCGCTTTCCAGTTGATCCTGACCATCAAAATGTGAGCGCTCTCGGTATGGACTGGCTACGGCATGAACAAACAGGGCCTGCTTCTGTTGATAGAGTGCATGGGTGTGCTGCAAAGCCGGGTGAATGCCAAACAATCCATCGGCTTTCAAAACGCCTCCCGCCTGGCCCGGTGCAGCCAACGCCAATTGACCACGCAGACCGGCATAGTTGCCATCGCCGTAAGGTGCCAGCATTGCCATGCCATCCATTGCACCTCTCAGGATGAATACCACCAACCGGGAGTCGTTCGGGGTATTGGCAAACATCAACCTTGGAAAACCCGCTGCAAGCGATCCAAGGCCCAGGCCTTTTAATAGTTCTCTTCTGCGCAACATCTCTATCTCCGCTGGAAGTCAGGTGAAGCCAATAGCAGTGTCGTTCCCTGCACCACACTCTCTGCGCGCCTGATAGCTGTGCGTGTATGTTCACTGAAGTTTGCGCCAAGGGCGAGTTCGCCGATCTCCAGCGGGTTACGCCGTGCACCAATCAGGCGCGCAGCGGCATTCGACCACTCGATGCGTTTGTACAATGCATCTGCACCACCCCATTGCTCGGCAGTATCCGGCCAACCCTCCGGCGAACCGGGTCTTAACGGCATTTGTCCCATCTGTTCCAGGGCACCGATGACGACGTTTATCCTGGAGGGAATATGGCCCAGGGCACGGTGGGTTGATATAACGAATTCTTCCGGTGTCTTGTACTTGGCCAGCGGCACTTGCCAGGCTTCCTGCGATTGCACCAGGGCCGTGTGAACTTCGGGCAGATTACCGCCGGTGTCCAGAAACACCCTTTCGAGTCGGTCGACCGTCGCAGGTGGGGGCTGATCAGCAACAAAGTGACGAACCAGTTTTGTGGCAATAAACCGCGCGGTAGATGGACTCAGAGCCAGCTTGCGTAAAACCGCTACCCCCTGGTCAAACCCTGACTGTTGATAACGCTCACCCATAATGACCTGCGAGCCTGGTTCGTGGGCATTTTCGCGAAACAGAAATGCCCCGGGGGTTCCTGCCTTGAATCGTCCCTGCTCGCTGCCAATTGACCAACCGGTCAGAACCTTTGCAAAAGCGGTGACATCCGTTTGATGGTAACCACCATCAACGCCCAGTGTGTGTAATTCAAGGATTTCACGTGCGAGGTTTTCATTGATACCGACCGGACGTTTCTTACGCCGACGACGCTTTCCCCCCTGTGCAATCATCGAATCAGAACCGATTGACCGCTCATTATCCAGGTACAGGATCATTGCCGGGTGAGATTCTGCCGCCAGCAACAGTTCGAAAAAACTGCCATTCAGATTCGGCCGGATAGCTTCATTCTCATACAGACCCGCCAGCGCGCTGACGGGCTGTTTGTCTGCGGATACAGCAAAGTGATTGGACCAGAAACGCACCAGTCTTTCGTGGAACGAATACTCTGTCTCCACGGCATTATTAAATCGCGCCCTAACCTGTTCCACATAATAGGACCGGACCAGACCGCGATACTTTTTGGCGATGTTAGGTGCTGAATCTTCCGTGGCTTTCTTTTTTAACTCGCGCTGTGCTTCCCGAACCCGGAGCACTTCTGCCAGTACCTCATCGGAACGCGGCAGCCCGGCAAGATAGGTGGATGGCGCTGGGGGGCCCTGCAACTGTCTCAGTAACGCGCCCTTGGGCTCTTTGTCCAGTTTTTCCAACTCGCCAGGTCTGGCACCCAGCCCAAACCGGTTGGCAGCTGTTGCAGACTCAACTCTCATTTATTTCACCAGTAAAAACGGCCTCTTCATATAACGAAGATAGCAAACAAGTTGCCACCACAGGGTGGGGCGACGCTGAATTTACCTGTTTTTACGATTACTGATGTGATTTGGCGGCGGGCTCAGCCGTCTGGGTCGGCGTTGCGTAAGTAAAGTGCACAGGCCATTGAGCGCGAAGCCAGGTTCCATACTGCAGAACCCGTTTTCGGCGGCTTCGCTTCACTACTTTGAAATGTAAGTTGCCAGGCGCCGGGAGATGGAATTTCCGGCAAAGTGAACTCCAGTGATTCTGCCGTGGCATTGAGCATAATGGCAACGGCCACCAGGTCATCTTGGGCGGAGTCCTGTCCGCCGGGTCTGGAATCGTGCATTTCAGGGAAGAAAAGCGTCAGTGCAGACTCGCTGTGCCATTGCTCCTCCTGCATACGCCAACCACCGGAATTCAGCCATTCTATGTCCCGCAGGCCATCGCCGTTGTAGTCTAAACCGTGGGGAAAGGTTGTCCGTTTGGTATGCGGCATCCTGCCACGCAGTTTGATCAGGGCCTGAACCTGGTGTAAAAAGTCAGGATCATCTTCGATTCCGCTCCAATCCAGCCAACCCGTCTCGTTATCCTGTGCATAGGCATTATTATTACCGGACTGGGTATTGCCGAACTCATCGCCGGCCAGCAACATTGGCGTACCTTTTGACAATAACAAGGTGGCCATTATATTCAATCGCTGCCTGCGTCTCAGCTGATTGACCTCCGGGATCGCGGTCTCACCCTCGACACCATGATTAATACTGAAATTGTGCGAATGGCCATCACGGTTATCCTCACCATTGGCCTCGTTGTGTTTCGATTCATAGCTCACCAGGTCACGCAGGGTAAAACCATCGTGGGAGGTCACAAAATTGATACTCGCCTGTGGTGGTCGTCCACTGGATTCAAAGATATCGGATGAGCCATGCAGGCGTTTGGCAAGGCCGCTTAACTGGTCCTCATCACCACGCCAGAACCGCCGCACTTTATCGCGATAGCGGTCATTCCATTCCGTCCAGTGTGACGGAAACTGACCAAGCTGGTAGCCGCCCGGGCCCGGATCCCAGGGTTCCGCAATTAACCGGGTAGCACGAAGGTCCGGGTCATCGTTGATACGCCGCAAAAGTTCATGGGAAGGGCTAAACCCGAGCGGGGACCGGCCCAGTACCGGGGCAAGGTCAAATCTGAAACCGTCAACACCCATGCTCTTGTGCCAATAGACCAGGCTGTCGATCACCAGGGATTGGACACGCGGATGATCGGCATCAATCGTGTTACCACAACCGGTGTCATTGATATAGTGACCGGGGTTTTCCGGGTCTGTTCTGTAGTACGCCAGGTTGTCAATACCACGGAATGAAAGTGTTGGCCCGCGGCCGCCGCCCTCACCGGTATGGTTGTAGACCACATCCAGAATCACCTCGATGCCTGCCTCATGAATGGCATCCACCATTTCCCGGAATTCAAGAACGGCATCGCCACTGGCGTAACGCGCTTCCGGCGTGAAGAAATTGATACTGTTATAACCCCAGAAATTTCTCAGTCCCTGTCCTACCAGGAAACCTTCATCGATCATGGTGTGCACCGGCATCAATTCCAGTGATGTAATTCCAAGTGCCTTCAGATATTCAAGAATTTTTCCATTGCTCAGCCCACGGAATTTGCCACGTTCCTGTTCCGGAATATCCGGATGCCGCATCGTGTACCCGCGAACGTTGGCCTCGTAAATGATTGTTTCAGCCCATGGTATGCGCGGACGTGCGGCTGAGAATTCTGCATAGGGGCCCGTAACGACACACTTCGGCATTGAGTCGGCACTGTCGGTCTGGTTGGGTTTTAACGACCCGCCAATGGTTGAAAGGTCATAATCGAGAATTGCCCCGGTCCACTGGACTGACCCCTCCAGTACCCGCGCATACGGGTCAATGAGCAACTTTGAAGGATTAAAACGCAGACCGAGCTCAGGTGCCCACGGACCGTGAGCGCGATAACCATACCGCTGGCCAGGTTCACAAGCCGGCAAATAGCCCGCCCAGACACCATCCTGGTGAGCAGGTAAGTTAAAACAGCGTACCTGCTGCCCGGACGTATCGAACAGGCACAACTCAATGGCGCTGGCCGCGGAAGAATACAGGGCAAAATTCACACCCTGCCCGTCCCAGTGAGCCCCCAGGTGCTCCCCGCTACCAGCCTGGATCATGAATCCCCGGAAGTGATCTTGTCGAGGTGCCAGATATCCCGGTTGTAATCACGCATCGTGCGATCGGTCGAAAACCGTCCGGATTTCGCACTGTTCAGAATACTCATGCGGGTCCAGTGCTGTTGGTCCAGGTATGCCTTTCCTGCCATCTCCTGGGTATCTATGTAGCTACGGAAATCTGCCGCCGTCATCCAGGGGTCATGGGGGTTTCGGACTGAAGCGATAACGGAATCAAGAATACCCGGCTCGAAATGGTTAAAGTGACCGTTATCCAGCAAACGCATAACACGCCTGAAATCGCGGTCTGCATCTATGATTGACTGCGGGTCATAGTTTTCCCTGACACCGGGAATCTCATCCACTGTCAGGCCGAACAGGAAGAAGTTTTCATCGCCAACGGCTTCGAGTATTTCCACGTTTGCGCCATCCAATGTACCAATGGTAATTGCACCATTCATCATGAACTTCATATTGCCGGTGCCGGAAGCCTCCTTACCGGCCGTTGATATCTGCTCGGACAGGTCGGCCGCCGGACAGATCAGCTCCATTGCGGAAACGTTGTAATCCGGATAAAAAACCAGTTGCAATCGACCACGCATGGCCGGATCCGTATTGATCACCTTGGCCACATTATTGATCAACTTGATCTGGTCCTTGGCCATTTCGTATCCCGGTGCAGCTTTACCACCAATGATAATGACCCGGGGTGGTATCCCGTCACCGTCACCACGCTGAATCCGGTCATACAGGTGGATTGCGTGCAGAACATTCAATAACTGGCGCTTGTACTCATGGATACGTTTAACCTGGACATCGAACATCATGGCAGGGTCAATCGTCAGCTTGGTCTTGCTCTCGATATTAGCCGCAAGCCGAACCTTGTTGGCCTGTTTAACAGCACGCCATTCGTCCTGAAAACCATCATCATCAGCCAAAGGCTCGAGCTTCACCAACTGCTCGAGATCGGTTACCCAGTCCTCTCCAATGCGGCCGTTAATCAACTCGGCAAGTCCGGGATTACAGGCAGCCAGCCAGCGGCGCTGGGTAACGCCATTGGTCTTGTTGTTGAATTTTTCCGGCCAGAGCTCGGCAAAATCTTTGAACAGACCCTGAACCAACAGTTTCGAGTGCAACTCCGCAACGCCATTGACAGAAAAACTCCCGACAATAGCAAGGTATGCCATACGCACCCTTTTCTCATGACCTTCCTGGATCAATGACATCTGGCTGAGGATATGTGTGTCACCAGGCCAATGCTGGCTGACCTCGGTCAGAAAGCGCACATTGATCTCGTAAATAATCTCCAGTATGCGCGGTAACAATTGTTCAAACATGAAAACCGGCCAGGTTTCCAGGGCCTCGGGTAACAGGGTGTGGTTGGTATAAGCCGTGGTGGAAGTAGTGATATTCCAGGCGGTATCCCAATCCAGCCCGTGGACATCCATCAACAGGCGCATCAGTTCCGGTACGGCTATCGCCGGATGCGTATCGTTCAACTGAAAGCAGTGCTTTTCAGCGAACTGGCTGAAATCACTGCCGTTCGATGTGACCCAGTTTCTCAATATGTCCTGCAGACTGGCGGAAGCAAGAAAGTACTGCTGACGCAGACGCAGTTCCCGTCCATTCTCGGTTTCCGCGTTTGGATACAAAACCATGGTGATATTCTCGGCCTCGTTTTTGGCCGCCACCGCATCCGAATAGTCACCGGCATTGAATTCTTCCAGGTCAAACTCGTCGGTGGCTGCTGCTGACCACAAACGCAGTGTATTGACCACATCGTTGCGGTAACCGGGGATGGGCAGATCATAGGGAATCGCCAACACATCCCGTGTGTCCACCCAATCAACATGACTTTTACCGAGCGAGTCCTTGTAATGAATTACCCGACCACCAAATTTGATTTTCTGTGCACGCTCGTTACGTTCAACTTCCCAGGGGTAACCATCTCTTAGCCAGGCGTCCGGCTCTTCCACCTGGCGCCCGTTCTCCAGACGTTGATGAAACATGCCATAGCGGTACCTGATGCCATAACCGGCGACCGGTAAGCCCAGGGTGGCGCAGCTATCCAGAAAGCACGCTGCGAGGCGTCCCAGGCCGCCATTACCCAGTCCGGCATCCAACTCCTGCTCATGCAGGTCTTCCAAATCCACGCCAAGACGGTGCAGAGCCTCTTCAGTCTGTTCCGTTATTCCCAAATTCAGTAGCGCATTTCTCAACAAACGCCCCATCAAAAATTCCAAAGACAGGTAGCAGGCCCTTTTGCCCTTGCTTCTTTCCAGGTTGGTGCGGGTCTCGATCCAGCGCTCCTGGAGCCGTTCCCGGGTGGCATAAACCAACGCCTGGTAAAGAAAGTTTTCATGCTTGCGAATGGTACGTCTACCCAGCATGCGGCTGTGATAATGGATGGTATCCGCCAGGATGTCATCAGCTCCCATTCGTAGCGCGGGCAGGTGCAGTAGTTCCATATCGCCTACGCTGTCAGTTTTTGACTGATCAGTCATTTATGTCTTCTCCGTATTCCCCTTAACCGGGACTGGTAATTTTTAACATGATTGTCGCCAATGGCGGCAGGTCTATTTGCAGTGATTGCTGGTGTCCGTGTGCGGCAACATCTTCGGTATGAATGTCTTCATGCACCCCGACACCGCTGCCCCCGTATTTGACGGAGTCGGTGTTCAGCAGTTCTGAGTAACTGCCTTCCTGTGGCACGCCTATGCGATAACCGGAGCGGACCAGTGGTGTGAAGTTGCTGACACACACCACCATAGAACCGTCAGATGCCCGTCTCAACCAGCAAAGCACACTGCTGTCGGCATCCTTCCAGTCTATCCACTCAAAACCTTCGTGACTGAAATCGAGCTCATGCAGTGCCCGGGTATCCCGATACACCTGGTTGAGGTCAGACACCAGGCTCTGAACGCCCAGGTGCAATGGCTGATCAAGCAGATGCCAGTCGAGGGATTGATCGTGATCCCACTCTTTTGACTGGGCAATTTCAGAACCCATAAAAAGGAGCTTCTTACCCGGGTGACCATACATAAAACCGTAATAAGCGCGCAGATTGGCAAACTGCTGCCATTCATCACCCGGCATGCGTCCAAGCAATGATCGCTTTCCGTGGACAACTTCGTCGTGCGACAGGGGCAGGACAAAATTTTCATCAAACGCATAAACCAGGCCGAAGGTCATCTTGTCGTGATGATATTTGCGGTGAACCGGATCCTCACTCATGTAGGAGAGGGTGTCGTTCATCCAGCCCATGTTCCACTTATAGGTAAAACCGAGACCACCCGCATCCGTCGGCTTGGAGACACCGGGCCAGGCCGTAGACTCTTCCGCATAACTGGTGGCGCCATAGGTATGGATCACCTCATTGAGATGACGCAGGAAATCAACCGCCTCAAGATGTTCATTACCGCCGAACTCATTCGGCAGCCATTCGTCTTCTTTACGGGAATAATCCAGGTATAGCATTGAAGCCACTGCATCGACACGCAGGGCATCGATATGAAAATCATCGATCCAGCAAAGTGCGCTGCCAACCAGGTAATTGATGACTTCCCGGCGGCCAAAGTTGAATATCATCGTCCCCCAGTCGGTGTGTTCACCTTTGCGGGGATCTTCGTGTTCGTACAGGGCGGTTCCGTCAAGACGTCTGAGGCCATGCTCGTCTTTTGGAAAATGCGCCGGCACCCAGTCCACAATGACACCAATACCTGCCTGGTGGAACTTGTCTACCAGGAATCGAAAATCATCCGGTTGACCAAAACGTTGCGTCGGGGCGTACATACCGATGGGCTGGTAACCCCAGGATCCATCGAACGGATGCTCGGTCACCGGCATCAATTCCACATGGGTAAAATTCATCTGCTGAACATAGGCCACCAGATCATCAGCCAGTTCCCGGTAGGTCAGCAACCGATTGTTTTCAGCTCGTCGCCAGGAGCCAAGATGCACCTCGTAAATGCTGACGGCCTGGGTCATATTGGGAACCGGTGATTTGTCTGCAACCCATTCGGTGTCCTGCCACTTGTACTGACTCTGATAAACGATCGAGGCATTACCCGGTGGTGCCTCATGAAACTGACCCACGGGATCGGACTTGAACGGTAACAGTTCACCCTGTTTATCCAGCAACTCAAACTTGTAGTATTCACCATGGCCAATACCGGGAATGAAAATCTCCCACAACCCGTTGCCGGGATGTAAGCGCATTACATGGCAGCGGCCATCCCAGTGATTGAACTCGCCGATCACGCTGACACGTGAGGCATTGGGCGCCCATATTGCAAAAAATGTACCTTTAACTCCCAGTGAACTGGAGGGGTGGGCACCCAGCTTTCTGAAGATATCCCGGTGAGATCCCTGCCCCATCAGGTAGAGATCGAGGTCACCCAGCAAAGATGGAAAGCGATAAGCATCCTCTACTTCCCAATGGGCTCCATTTGCATCGGTGACACGAAAACGGTAAATACGCTTTCGCGGAGGCATTTCCACTTCGAATATGCCATCCGGGTGAACCCGTTGCATCGGTACCGGTTTCGTGCCACCGTCGAGCAGTAAATCAACCGATTCCGCCTGGGGCTGAATCGTCCGCACAATGCGCTGACCACCCTCACGATGTAACCCGTAAAGGGAAAAGGGGTTTCCATACCGGCCGCCAGCCAGTGCGTTGAGCGTTGCTTTATTTAAAAGTGACATATAAGTCTGAAACCGTGCTTCCTAACGTGTGTGGTGTAAGGGTTGAGCGAGCATGCCAGGGGTAACCAGCGTAATTCCGCCCTCGGTGACGCGAAAGCCTCGCGCGCGGTCTTCATCATGATCTACCCCAATTTGCGTACCTTCCGGAATCACACACCCACGATCTATGATGGCCCTGTTTATGGTGCAGCCATCCAGGATTTCGCATTCCGGGAGGATCAACGATTCCACTATGTTGGAGTAAGAATGAATTTTACAATTGGAGAAAATTAGTGATTTATTAATGTTGGCCCCGGAAATGATGCAACCTGCTGACACCATGGAATCTGTCGCTCTGCCGCACCTGTCCTCATTATTGAAAACAAATTTCGCCGGGGGGGCCTGGAGTTGCTCAGTCAGGATGGGCCAATCCTTATCGTACAGATCAAGCTTGGGTACGATTGACACCAACTCCATATTGGCTTCCCAATAAGCATCCAGCGTACCCACATCCCGCCAGTAAGCCTGCTCCCCCGTGTCCGGGTCACGAAACGGGAACGCATAGACCTGGTATTTTTCGATAATTGATGGAATGATGTTTTTACCGAAGTCATGGTCAGACCCTGGCGTATCGGCATCCCTGATGACCTGCTCATAGAGAAATTCCGTGTTGAAAATGTAGTTACCCATGGATGCCAGGCAGATTCCTTCCTTGCCGGGAATCGACGCAGGATGTTCCGGTTTCTCATGGAATCCAATCACGCGGCCATTCTCATCTACAGTCATCACACCAAACTGTCCTGCAGCCTCTTCAACGGGCACTTCTATGCAGCAGACGGTCATGTCAGCTTCTTTTTCTGCATGAAAAGCGAGAAAGGTGCCGTAATCCATCTTGTAAACATGATCACCCGACAGGATCAGTACAAACCTTGGTTGATGCGTACGGATGATATCGAGGTTCTGAAACACGGCATCTGCAGTACCCAGGTACCAGTCATCCCCGGTACGCTGTGAGGCCGGTAAAATCTCAACGAACTCGCGATCCGATGAACGGAAACCCGTCCAGCCATGTACAAGATGCCGTATTAACGAATGGGCCTTGTACTGGGTAGCGACACCAATGCGTCGTACGCCTGAATTGATACAGTTGGACAGGGGGAAATCAATGATTCGCAACTTCCCGCCAAAATAGACACCCGGCTTGGCGCGCCAATCGGTGAGTTCATACAAACGGGAACCACGACCACCGGCGAGAATCATTGCTACCGTGTCACGGGTTAATCGACTGACATAGCGGCCCTCGTCCGCTAAAGTTTTAGTGGGCATCAGATTTGTCCTTCTACGATTACAGTATCAGACAAAGTGTATCCTGAAATACTCAGGAGCGGGCAGTTTCCTCGATCAAATTGGCGATTGATTTGCAAAAAACCGGAGAAACTTGCTCTTCGGTCACCCGCCAGCGCCAATTATTTGATGTCGTACCCGGTGTATTCAATCGAGCATCCGAATCCAAACCCAGCAAATCCTGCATTGGAACTATGGCCAGCCTGGCTTGAGAATTGAACGCCAGACGTATCATGTCCTGGTGGATGGTTTCTGCTTTCCCGCCGGTGATGTTCAAAGCGTTCCTGCGGGTTTCCATGACTTCCTGTTCAGAGCGGGTATCTTCATTTCCACCATTAAACCAACCCACCGTAGTGTCATTGTCATGGGTGCCGGTGTAACAAACACAATTTTCATGGATATTAGAAAGATCAAAAGCCGGGTCACCGACCTCAAACTGAAGCACCTTCATACCTGGAATGTTGTGACGGTGGCGCAAGGCATCCACTTCAGGTGTGATGACACCGAGGTCTTCGGCCACAATAGGTAAGCTACCCAGGGCTTCCTTCATGGAATCAAATAAAGCAGCCCCGGGGCCGGGAACCCATTGGCCATTGCGCGCGGTTTCAGCGCCGAACTCAACTGACCAATAGGCTTCAAAACCGCGAAAGTGATCAATCCGGACGAGGTCCATCTGGCCGGCAGCGTGTTTTATTCTTTCTATCCACCACTGGTAACCATTGGACTCATGGAAACTCCAGTCGTATAAAGGGTTGCCCCACAGCTGACCATCTTCGCTGAAATAGTCCGGTGGAACACCGGCGATGTGGGATGGACGGCCATCATGGTCGACCATCAGAATTTCAGGGTGTGCCCAGGCATCGGCACTGTCCAATGCGATATAGATGGGCATATCACCAAACAGGAGGACAGAGCACTCCCCGGCATACTGTCTAAGCGCTTGCCACTGCTGATCAAACAGAAACTGGGTGACCTTTATGTTCTCAATCGCCTTGCGATGTGATGTCTCGATCTGCTGCATGGCACCCGGATCACGATGGACAAACGAACTATCCCACTCAGGCCAGGGGCGCTCACCGTGTATGGTTTTGAGAATGCGGTAGACCGCGTAATCATTCAACCAGAGTTCGCCATGCGATTCCAGAAACCTTTTATAGGCTTCCTGTAACCCGGCACTCGCCACCGCAGAAAACCGTTCCGCGGCCAGGTTCAGCAATGCATGTTTCTTCGGGATCAACTGTCCATAATCAACATACCCGAAGGGCAAACCTGTGAGTGTTTCTGCCTCCCCGGTACTCAGCAGACCCAACTGAACAAGGGGTTCGATACCGATCAGCATTTCGTTGCCGGCAAAGGCCGATAAAGGTTGATACGGTGAATCACCATAGGCAGTGGGCCCGGTTGGCAGAAACTGCCAAACGTGAACCTTCATATCGACCAGTTTGTCGATGAACGCCAAGGCACTATCGCCAATATCCCCAATTCCATATGCACCGGCCAACGATGCAAAGTGTATACCCACACCTGCCTTTTTGAGGCCCGGTAGAATCGAGGGTGTTTCTGCGGTTAACCCGCTCTTGTCTAACTTGTCATTCATATCTGGTATTCGGGGGGGATGGGGTCAGAGTAAAGTGCCAGAGCAGGAAAACCTACTCTGGCACTTTACTCTGACCCGGGGTTTGTGACCCCGGGTTTGACCCCGGGTTTGCGAAAAGCTCGCGTGCACAATGACTGGCACCTAACAGTCCAGGCTGCGGATGCGATATTAGTAAAGTGGGAATCTTCTCCATCAATGAGCGGTGGCGGCCCTTATTTTCAAAACCGGACCGAAAACTGCTGGTATTCAACAAATCCGGATAACGTTTTACGATACCGCCAGCAAGGTAGATACCATCAACGGCCCCGAGCGCCAGCGCCAGGTTGCCGGCAACCTGTCCCAGCACCTCGAAAAACATTTGGGTTGCCTCCACTGCAATTGCGTCCTCTTTGGCCAGCACACGGGAAAAAATCTCCGCAGCTGTAATTTTAGAGGCAGCATTTCCATGAATCTTGCACAAGGCCCAGTAAATATTTTCAAGCCCCGGACCGGATACAAGACGTTCACTTGAGACACGGTCATAGCGCTGCCGCAACTGCGTCAATACCTTTAGCTGCATGCCGGTTTCAGGTGCAAACCCAGCATGACTACCTTCGCCAACGATCGGATAGATTCCACCCGAACGAACCAGTAAACCGCCGGTACCCAGGCCTGTTCCGGGACCCAATACACCAACAGTAAGCTCTAATTTTCCGGCGTGCTCCGCTGGTATCAGCCCGACGGTCGTTGCGTCGTTTTCAGCGAGCAATGGAATGGAGTAGGCAATGGACTCAAAATCATTCAATAACCGCACGCTGGATGAATGGAACTGCTCGCGAAGCATACGAGCATCAATCACCCAATGATTGTTGGTAAAGTGCACACAGTCATCCACCACCGGACCGGCTGCGGCCAGGCAAATCACATCCGGTGTGCCACTACCACTGCGCTTGAGATATTCTGCAATACCCTGCTCTGCTGTTTCATAATCGGCACAAGCCAGGGTTATCTCATTGGAAAAACCGGTTTCATCTGGTTTGGCCAACGCGAAGCGGGCGTTGGTACCACCGATGTCACCGATCAGGAGGCATGGGTCAGTCATTTATTGTTCACCTGTGATAAATGCTAAAAGTTGCTAGTCCAATGTCGAACAACACTAACGCTATTCAAGCCACTCGCGCAACTGTGCGTATACTTTCTCACACCTCAGTAATTCGATATGGCCGGTTTCGAAGCCAAGCCATTGTTGGCTTTTGGGAATCTCCAGGTCACGGGTCCGGTCCCGGTGATTTCCCAGTGCACTATCGACGGGTACAAGACCATCTCCTATCAGGCGCTGATGGATCCGGCTTGGTTTTTTCGCCAGTGAGGCCGCCATTGCAAAACACTCAACACCGGCAGGTAGCGGCACAAATTCCCTTGCCTCCGCGGTAATACTGCCGTGTCGCAGATCACTGATACCCGCGCTGCGTTTATCGGCAAGGCGTGTAAAGGGTGCTGCATAAGGACTCATATCCATCGCATCATTAAGCCAGTTACCACCACGTTCAAGGGGCGCACCATGATGCGGTGAGCCTATGAAAACCAGTTTGCCCAGGTGTTGTAACCACTTGTGACCTGACAGCAGGCCATGATGACATGCACTTCTTGTGACAAGGCCGCCCATGGAGTGTCCTGTAATCACAAGTTCACAATTCTCAGTTGGCCAGTTGCCCAGCAGGCTTTCAAGAAGTGCGGCCAGTTCACGGCCGTTGGCCGCGATTGAAAGGCCGGTGTTATAACGCAGGTAAAGCGGCGTATAACCAAGATCCAGGGCGAGAGCCTCGCCGTGATTGACACCGTCACGGGTCCAATGCCCGTCATTGAGACACAGGCCATGAACAAATAAAAGAATTTTGTCCCCTGCATCACCTATCGAATCAGGCTGTTCGTGGTCCAGTCGAACACCGTTGTAGCGCAGACTCATTCTGGCCGCCAGTGGATTACCTGTTTCTGCCAGGTGATCACCGTAGACACCATTGATCGCCGAAACCATTGCATCGCGGGTGGCGTTTGACGCTTTATCAGGCAACAAGGCAGTAAGCGGGGCCATACCTGCATCAAGGCCCTGTCCGAGCAACCGCGTTGTGCCGCGTATGCTGCGATAAACCAACCCGGTTAAACCGCTGGTTTGACCCGCACGCGAAACACCAACAGGCGGGTGTGCCAATTGGATCGTGTGGTGCATTTTCTCGACCAGGTCAGTTACACCGACGGTCGCGTCCACGGCCAGTCGCATGACGCCGCGCAGATCGGCGGCGTTTCTCCGATTGATGAGTTTCATATTAAAACTTTCAAACTTCAGCTTGGAGAGGACTATCCGGCGAAATGGGCTTTTCGACGATGGAATCCCGGTCACGCATCATCAACCAGCGTACCAGGGCGGGCAGAATAACGATGGCTGCCACCATGTTGGCCAGGAAGATGAATGATAGGAGAATACCCATGTCCGCCTGTAGTTGCAGACTTGAAAAAGCCCAGGTACCGACACCGGCACCGAGTGTTAAACCGGTAAAGATAACCGCTCTTCCCGTCAGCCTGAGCGTCCGGTAATAGGCTTCACGTAATTCGTAACCTGCCTTTAAAAGGATGTCCAACCGGTTGTAAATATAGATTCCATAATCCACACCGATACCAACACCGAGAGCAACGACGGGCAAGGTATTAACCTTTAATCCGATACCGTAGACCGCCATCAGGGCTTCCGCCAGGGTAGACACGACCACCAGTGGCAAAACAATACACAAGGTGCCCCTTATCGACCGGTAGGTCACCAGGCAGAGAATAATGATGGAAGCAAAAACGAGCGCAAGCATGGGTTTTTCTGCCGCTGCGATATCTTCATTGGTTGCGGCCATCACACCCACGTTGCCGGTGGCCAGACGAAACTTCAGACTCTCAGCGGTGGTATCCCCTTCGGTTACCATATCTTCGAGGACTTCGTTTTCCATTTTAAAAGCGAGATCATCCAAATTGTGCTGGTCACGCAGTTCTTTCACGCGTGTGACGATACCGGCAATGGTTTCAGCCTTGTGATCGGTTGTAAATACCATGATGGGCATGGCGCTGCAGTCGGTATTCAGCAAACCTGTTGCAGTGTCGATGCCACTTAGCGCCTGACGAAGAACATAATTATCCCGGGGTAAAATACGCCACTTGATATTCCCCTCATTCCAGCCTGAATTGACCACCTTGGCCACCATTGGCAAAGTGATCACTTTTTGCACGCCTGGTACGTTGGCCAGGTTCCAGGCGAAGCGGTCTATGGTTTCCATGACCCTATAATTTTCCGTGCAGGCATTGGCATTGGTTTCGGCTACAACGGTTAGCACATCGACACCAAGTGAGAACCGTTCAGAGATCAATAATGCATCCTGGTTATAGCGTGCTTCCGGACGCAGTTCCGGGACACCGACTTCCGAGTCACCAATTTTCATACCCTGGGCCAACCAGAGTCCCATAACGAAGAGCGCAATCGATACGGCGATCGCCCAGGCGGCACGTTTGGGTTCGGTAAAATCAGCCAGGAACTCAAATAGCGGAGACTTTTTGGCCGCATTCCGCATCATGCGAGCCCGATATCTGTCCGGGTTCTTCAAGTTTACCCAGGACAATAAAACAGGCAGCAGCAGGAGGTTGGTCAGGATGATAACGGCGACACCTATACTGGCGGTAATCGCGAGTTCCTGGATAATGCGAATGTTAATAAAAAGGATGGTCAAAAAACCGATGGTGTCGGATACAAGGGCGATGACACCAGGCGCCAGAAGTTTTTTGATGGTCTCACGTGAACCGTGCATCGGGGAGCGGCGTGGAACATCTTCGAGGGATTTAACCCCGCGCGCCAACCAATAATCCGGCGTGTGACCGCCAAACTCTTTTTCCACTCTCCAGGCACTGATTTTCTGCACACCATGGCTGACGCCAATGGCAAAAATCAGGAAGGGCGTAAGAATGTTCATCGGGTCGAGGCTGTAACCCATCAGACTCAAAGTGCCCATCTGCCAGATGACGGCTACCAGCGAGCAGACCAACGGCAACACGGTTAACCAGACTGATTTCGAATACAGGTATAACAGTATGGCTGTTATAAACAGAGCCATCAGGAAGAACCAGCCTACCGACCGGGCCCCGTCAGAAATATCACCAACGATCTTCGCAAAGCCGATGATATGGACCGTGAATTCCTCACCTTCAAACTGGGTACGTATGGCCTCCAGTTGCTCAGCTACATTGCGATAATCCAGTTTCTCACCGGTCTGCGGGTTTTCCTCCGACAGGTTAGCCCACACCATTGCACCGGAGAAATCTGCAGACACCAGGCGCCCCACCTCACCGGACTTGACGATATTTGAACGCACCTGCTCAAACATCTCTTCTGATGGTGCGTAATCAGACGGAATAACGTTGCCGCCGGCAAAGCCATCCTCAACGATTTCGACAAATCGGACGTTGGGTGTAAATATCGACCGGACACTGGCACGGTCAACACCGGGAATAAAGAACACCTGGTCGGTGATGGTCTCGAATGACTCAAGGAACTCAGGCGTGAACATATTGCCATCACGCGCAACCAGTGCAACCAGCACACGATTCGCACCGCCAAATTCTTTTTCATACTGCAGAAAAGTCTGCATATACTCGTGTTTAAGCGGTAATTGTTTTTTAAATCCGGTTTCGATGCGCAAATTCGACATCGAGTAGATCATGCCGATGGTTATGAGTATGAAAAGCGCTACGATGCCATATCGATTGTTGATCAGGAAGGTGGCAATCTTGTGAAGAAGCGTATGTTCCGTATCTTCATTCATCAGCGTCTTCCTCTTTGACAGCTTCAGGGTATTTGTGCACGCCATCCTCTCCAGACAGTAAGAAGTTACCGTCACCGAGCGATATAACGGCGGAAAAATCCACACCGCTGGAATGGTGATAAATACGGAAACTGCTGGAATCATCCCTGATTAATATGATTCCACCATTGCCACCCAACACAACAAGTTCTTCAAATTCAGCAGCACCCGAGACGCTGGACTCGGAACCGGTTTGAACTTCGACCCAGCTTGTACCTAAATCACAACTCTCGAGAACATGTCCACGCAGACCATAAAACAGTACACAGCCTTTGCTTGTTTTCAGCGCGCCCCACATCGAACCCTGGTAGGGTAAATCGATGCCTTCCCAGGTCTCACCGTAATCGTGACTGCGATAGGAAAGCCCGGCTTCGCCCGCGATCAACCATTCGCCATCACCGAAATCCAGAAGACTGTTGAGATGATAGTCACTCTCCTCGTCAACCACGGATTCATCCCAGGTCTTACCACCATCAGAGGTGTAAAGGTATAAACCGTAGGAACCAATCGCGACGCCATTATCTTCGTCGGCAAAATAGATATCCATCACTGCCTGGCCACGCTCAGGATCAAAATACAAGCGGGTCCAGTTTTTGCCTCTGTCCCCGCTGGTGAGAATGACCGCATCATGTCCACCGGTCCAAAGCCGGTCGCCAATGCTGAAAACAGTGGTCAGGGTTGAACGGGTGGGTACGTGCTCGGCCTGGGTCCAGGTTTCACCATCCCGGGAATACACAATATGCCCGCGCTCACCAACCGCTACCAGGTTGTCTCCGGAACGGGTGATGTCAAGCAACATGGACTCTGTGGCCAGATCCATTTTCTCAGCATACTCAACATCCACGCTCTGATCAGCAATTGCTGGCAGCACAAAACACCCTGCAAGGAGGACAACATAAATCAGTGATAGAAGTTTGTCTGGTCGCGTCATTGGTTGATTATGTTACGGTCGAAATGAAAAGGCCAGCAATCGCTGGCCTTTTCATTTTTCTTACCTCCGTCCGCGTGTACGTAACGCTTGCGGGGTGAACTGTGTTGGTTGTAACTCCACATTAAAGGTATTGACCGCTGTGGTGTTGTCAAAACCCTGCGCGACATACCTGCCTGACTGGAGATCATAGTGAGCTTCAATGGTCGACCAGATCGTCGGTACATCATAGTAATTGATCATGTGGCATTCCGATGCGCGCCACAACTGTAAACGGCCGTCGTAATGATCGATGAGTGCAATCTGGTAGCTGTCTTCATCAAGATAGTAAGTGCGTTTTGCATTGATATGCCGCATCCCCTCTTTCAGGTTGGCATCGATAACCCAAACACGATGCAACTCATAGCGCATCAGTTCCGGATTCAGATGGCCCGGGCGGACAAAATCATCATAGGTTATGCCTTCGGCATGTGCACCATAGGAATTGTAGGGAATATACATTTCCTTTTTACCGACCACTGTCCAGTTGAAGCGGTCCATGGCGCCGTTAAACATATCGGTCATGTCATTGGTACGCAGCCCATCAGACGCGGTACCGGGATTGTCATAAGCAACGTTAGGTGCACGCCGAACCCTGCGTTGGCCCGGGTTATATATCCATGCCTGGCGGGGTGTGACCTGTTGATTCAGCGTTTCGTGTACCAGCAGGATATTACCGGCGAGCCTTGCGGGTGATTCCACTTCCTGGAAGAAGTACAACAGGATGTTATCAATCTCCTCGATAGTCACGCCCTGCTTATAGTAAAGACCCAGCAGTTCTTCGCGTATCACTGTTACCGAGTATTTACCGGATGCTGTCGGTGCGATCTGCGTGTTATAGCGAACACCGCCGATACCCTTGTACTTGAGCTTGTGATTCCACATCAACTCATAGGCGTTTTCCGGAAACGGGAACGGAAAGCCTTCTGCGGCGTCAAGTACGCCTTCACCATTTTCACCCAGCCGTGCGGTAGCGCCATTTTTGGCAGTCATTTCATAGATGTGTTCCGGGAACGATGCGCTGCGTCGACTCGGGTAAACATCCATGTAATAGGTATCAGGGTATTTCTCAAAAGTAGCTTTTTGACCCACACTCAACTGATCCGCATAGTCCTGGTAGTTAGCACCGGTAATACGGAATAACGGCTTGTCATCCGCGAATGGATTTTGATGGTGATCGCCAGGTTGGTACTCTGCCGGTGGTGTTGTAATGCCCCCCGTCCATTCGGGAATCGTACCCGCGGCGTTACCCGCCCGCTCGGAACCCATGGGGGTCAGGTCTTTGCTCAGGCGGTCGACCTCATCTGGTTTGGCTCCCGCAACTGCCTGCCCCATTCCAAAGGCCAGACCGATGCAGATCGAAAGTGTATATTTTGTAAAAGTTCGCATAAGATTCTCCGGCGATCAGAATGAATAACGGACACTGGCGGAAAAGAAATCCCTGTCATATAGCAGGTTGTATTTGCCAGCACCCATATAACTGGTGTAAGCAAGGTCAAAAACCCACTCATTCAGATAATTGAACCCCAGGCCCAACGTGAGTGCTTTACGACCATCGATGAAAGAACCGCCGGGGCCGGGTGTTGTACCATGAACATCATGTGACCAGGCAATTCGCGGCAAGACCGAAACGGGACCAATGGCGTCGTTGTATTCAGCACGCATCAACATGCGGTAACCCCAGCTGAAATCATCTGCGAAACCACGTGCGGGTTCTGTTATCGGGTTACGTAAATTACCGGTCAGAAAATCATTGCCGCCACCGGTATCGGTACCAGGACCATTAAACCTCAGGACGTCTTTATCCGGCAGATTAGGTACGTAATTCAAGCCGATTTCGGCAACAAAAGCGACCTGGTTTGCTTTGAATAAATTATCCGGTCCGAAAAGTTTTGTGGTCGTGAACTGCGTCTGCCAGGAACTAAATTCCTCGTAACCCGTGACCAAGTCACCCGCTTCAAAATCACCCAATTGGCTGTGGAACTGAAGCACATGTGCCGGGAAGAGGACATTCAGCGGTGTCAGGGCAGCAAACAATAATTCAACATCGTCAGCCTGCAACGGCAAGTTTGGACGATAGCTGACTTCTCCAGCCAGTGCCCAGGTACCAATATTGGAATTAAAGCTGGCACCCCAGAGGTGAATATCCTCCGGGTATTCGGTGAAGTAACTAGCGGAGTTGGCTGCGGTACTTGAGACGGCCCAACCGCTGTTCAATGGTAGCCTGCTGTGGTAGTTCAGGTAGTAAAAAGCAAACTCCGTGCCGTTCATCTTCTCAGCGAAGTAGCGAAAAGACAAACCCCACTGGCCGCCGTCTCTGGCATATTGGGTATCAATCCGCGGGACCGCGGCAGCACAACTGACATCTGTCAACGTAACCGGGGGGTCTGCTGCAACGGAGCAAACCGGGCCGTAGTCGTCCGGGTTGATCACCGGTTGGGCCGGGGCACCGAAACCAAGCATGACATAGCTGCCACCCGGTGTGCCAAAGTCATTAGTGGAAAAATAAGCACCGGCCGGATCGGGAATAATTTCCCGGTATTCAAACATATACAGCGCTTCCATTGACAGATTCGGTGTCAGGTCAATCGAGCCCCATAGCATATTGACACCTTCAAACGCCTCCTTCAATTCGGCGCCTGCTACCCTGAGCCTGGATACATCCACCGGGTTGATCACATTGATACCACCCTGGATAAAAGTGGATTCACCCCAGCTCACAACCTGGCGACCAAGTCGCCAGTTGAGGAAGCGATCACCGATCTCGTTCTCACCCCAAATATACAAATCAAGCAGTCGAATATCCTTACCGACACGCTCTATTGCATCGTCAGACAGAAAGTCCTTATTGTGATTCTCAAAATCATAAAAAGCTGTAAAACGGGTGAATGCACCATAATTTTTATAACGTACATCCAGTTCCGATGTGAGTTTGATGGTGTTGGAAACCAGATCACCACTATCCGGATAGTTCATGTTGCCGTCATCGTTATTGACTGACCAGCGACCAGTGGCCTCACGTTTCTGGGCGTTGGTCATGAAAAATACCGTTGGATCGAGATTGGCCTTACCGATGTTGTCCGGGTCAGCGTCACCGGTCCGCCATGAGGCGCCATAACTTACCGTGGTGTCGAAACTGCCTGACCACTCACCCTTGGAAAACTCGATGGCGTGGGCGCTGGTAGCACCAAACGTCAGTAATGCGATGGCGAGTGCGCCGGGAAGCAGTTTCTGTGTCCAGCCTTTATCTGCGATATGAGCGGAGGCTGGTGCGTGTCTATTCATGAGCTGTGTTGCTGTTGTCATTTTCATCTCCCACTCCCTACTCAAACCTGTTTGGTTGTTTTTGATGGTTCAGCTGTTCAAACCTGCTTGCTGTTCCACGTCTTGAAATCAGATCAGGTTTTCTCTTTTCATTAGCTGATTCCGAACCCTTCTTTTCGGTCAGGTTTGCAACTGGTGCGGCTTGCTGCATTTGCATTACCGGTAGCATCGTGCTCTCGTCGGTGACCTCAACTGCACCACCGAATGACCCTATGAATGTCACCCCCTGTTTCTGCATTTCAAAAAACGCGGCTGGAGAGCTGGAAGGGTCTAACCATGAGCCATGTGTCGCAGGTGGTACAAACCGGCCTGCTGCACGTAGGCCATCTGCGCTCTGCTGGGTACTGCTGTAGGCAGTCAGTCCCATCACTTTAATCAGTGCTTCGGTGCCGGCTAATGGTGAACCTGGAACAATGTTTGGTAATACCTGGTCGTTGATAACTTCATGCAACAGTATTGGTGTATTCATTGCTGCCTCGGCCCCCCAGTTGATCGGGTCAGCTGAATCCAGGACGGTCTGCCAGGCAAAGAAAAACTTCGCGTAATCTGCTGTTCCCGGAAAAACACCCTGGCTGGCAAGACCCGCCTGGATGACCGGTTGGAAAGTAGGTGAAGCTTCTGCCTGGTTCGCAAGACCACCGGTAGGTACTGAAAGGAATGAACGTGTTACCAGCGGCTCAATGGCAGTGAATACCGTCCCATGTATACCACCCCATGACTGACCTGCGTAAGCGATGTTGGAGCCATCAGTGTCCGGCACGCCATCACCGTCAAAGTCCATGGACGCGATTGAAACCGCCAACGCAGATAAGTCAATTTCACCCTGTCGAAGCGTGTCGCGTCCGACCAGCATGTTGGAAAGTCCCGCGGAAAATGCGTGCGCTCCCGAAGGGTCAATCAAGCCGTCCGGCCCGGGCGCGCCGGTCGCGTTATTAATATAGTCGACGTCAAAAGTGCGCTCGTTCGCGATGGGTCCAAATGGCGTATTCTCTACCCACAAGTCAGCGTATTGAGGCGTCGCATCCGGGCTTATGCCATGCATTGGAAAGTCCATACCGATCACCGCATAACCTGCTGCTGCGAAACCATCAGCAGCGCCCAGGATATCCAGGCGACTCCTGGTAAGGCCGTGTCCGAAAATCACCACCGGCCAACCGTTGGCCGGCTTAGCCTGGCCTCTTGGAATTGTTACCAGCAGCGGCACTGTCTGCATACCTGTCAAAACCGGCATTGGATTCGCTATCGTTATGTTGGTAGATGTAGGGTCGAGACCAAACTGATCGAAAGGCGGCACATAAGCCCCGGGGGCGGCCTTCCAGAATGTATTTAACGGAGCGATTGGATTCTCAGCAGAAGGGATACCCGCGTAGTAAGGTATCGTGATGATACCCATGAAAATTTCGGCCGCCCCTGGAGAACCGGGAAGCAGGTCAGCGGTATTGAGACCCGTCGGACCAAAGGTGGTAGGACCGGGTTGTGCCAGGGCACGTAGTGTTTTCAAGGTCCGTGTAATCGACTGGGTTTGAGCGGTCCAGGCGAGAACGATATCATGAGGGTCGATACCGTAGGCAGCCGCGTTCAATTCCATGCTTTGTATAATCTGCCTGAATTGCTCAAGTGTTGCTGCAGTTGCATCATCAAACAAGGAATTGGTGCTATTGCCATTCTCGTCCACCCAGGGGTCCTGAGTTTTTCCAAAGCCATAGAATCTGTCAGGGGTCGCATCATTGCCATCAGTATCACGGATGTCGTTGGTCAGAACGGCCATGTAAGAGGTGTATTCCTTAAGCGGTTTCAGCGGAAAAATCGCGATCTGGCTGGCGGAGGCCGGCACGGCCACGTATTCCACACCGGGGGTCAGCTCCCTTACGATACTGGTGACAGCGAGAAATCCGGTCGTCGGGCTCGTGATAACTTCGAACATCCTGACGGACTGGCCGGTTACAACCGTCGTCGGATCAATCTGGCCAGGTATGCTGTTGTCGTAAGTTCCGATTGCGGGACTTGGCGAATCCAGTGATCCGTTATTTGCAAAACCGGTAACCCATGGTTCTGTCGTGCTCCATCCATCCTGTGCATTGAGCGCCACAGTCGGGTCTGAATAATTGTTGGGATCCGCCACGGGAATATTCAGGGTCAGATCCGTCGTGCCTGAATACACGAGGTTGGTAGGCGACGGAAGTACTCCACCACTCGGATCAAAGCTCGCCGTCAAAACACCCGTAACAACACTGCCATCCTTGTTGACCGCCCACTCATCATGGGCCCAGACATTCATCGCAGTAAGTGAGAAAAGCAGTGAGAGAAGTAAAAGGACTAAACGTTTTTTCATTTTCAGATCCCCATCTAGAAGTACAAAGCAATTTTTTGTTATCCGAGAATTTCGACAACAATAACCGGCCATGGGCAAGACTGAATTTTTTCCTGATCAAATCCAGATACACACAAATTTAAAACAGAGTCGAACCCCAAGCACTTGGTTTTACACTCATCATACGGCACAGTTGACAAAAACGAAATCTTTGAATGATTGTTCTTGATCTAAATCAATTTGGCGAGAGCATAGTTTTCACCAATATTGTTTTCGTTGTGACATGACTTTTGTAATTTTTTGGCAATCCGGGACGCATGCTTGCTAAACTGCCGCAACCCCTCAAGAGCTCAACAGGATTATGTCAACCATCGACATTCACGCGTTTCACACTCTCAGTCACGAAGAGGCGCTGAATGCTGCGGATGAATTGTCCATCGATCTGGCAGAGAAATTCGGTATCGATTATGGCTGGGATGAAGAGGTGATCAACTTCGAACGCCCGGGGGTCAGTGGTCAAATACTCGTGCAGGAAACTGAACTCAGAATCCAGGCTGACCTGGGCTTCATGCTGATGATGTTAAAAAGCCCCATCGAACAGGAGATCATGCGTTACCTGAAACAGCATTTTGGTTGTAGCTTTGATGCCGTGTAGTTAACTAAAACGCCCGACTAAAACGGTATTTTCTCGGCGGCGAATAAGCGCTGCATGATCTTGTCCTCACTACTCCAGA
>Ga0316197_10000674_pt1 | contig 23919 bp, 21 predicted proteins | sample OudBiesiAoxic_MG_FD_204939 | JGI IMG/M metagenome (GOLD analysis project Ga0316197, IMG submission 204939) | Coastal sediment microbial communities from Oude Bieten Haven, Netherlands - site A oxic | ecosystem: Environmental > Aquatic > Marine > Coastal > Sediment | place: Netherlands... | reverse complement strand
CAACTAAGTTATGGGTGTCCCGATTTATTTTCCCGATTTATTTTTTAATCTAGCTAAATTAATTCCTTTTTAACGCACCAGTTCGGACCGCACATCCCTGTGCGTAACCGAACTTAGCAACGGCAGCCATGCCGTCACTTACTAAAAGAATTAATTAAGCTAGAAAAATACAGATGGAGTCCGCGCAGCCACATTGATTCTACTTCTAGTCAGGATTTGAATAAAATTAATGTAATAGATTGATTTAAAATGAACTAAGTTATGGATGTCCCGCTTTATTCCCTTTGATCAAAAAAGCCTCGATGAGCGCAGACGAACGAGAAATTTAAGTTTCTTTTGGGCAAGCAAAAAAAACACTCACCTACAGGCCCCCCCCTAAAATAACAATCAAAAATGCCCCAACGAGCGCAGGCGAACTAATCCACAACGCAGCTGCGACAAGTCACCGTAAAGCTTTCCCAAACAATGAACACATTTTAGTAAAGCCAAACAGGATGTTTGGATTAGTTTCGGCTAGTGCATGGATGCACGTCCGAAACGGTATGTTTAAAATGTGTTTGTTGATTGGATTAGAAAGCGCCTCGGTGTGCCTTTTTCTTTGGTTACTTTCTTTTGGGCAAGCAAAAGAAAGTAACTCGCCAACAGGCGAAACACCCACAAATAATGATCAAAAAAGCCTCGATGAGCGCAGATGAACGAGAAATTTAAATGGGATAAAAATGAACCAAACCGTCATTATTTTCGGTTAAAATTTTTCCTACAAGCATAAAAAAAGGAAGCCGAGGCTTCCTTTATAAAAGTAATGTCAGACTCTTCATCGAAGAGTCAAAAGATTATTCAGCAGCAGGTGCTTCTTTCTTTTCCATTGCTTCTTTAATACTTAAACGTACACGGCCTTGGCGGTCTACTTCTAGTACTTTAACTTTAACTTCTTGACCTTCTTTCAAATGGTCAGAAACTTTCTGTACACGCTCTTCACAGATTTGTGAGATGTGAACTAGACCATCTTTACCAGGTAAGATGTTAACGAATGCGCCGAAATCAGCTAGACGTACAACTTTACCTTCGTAGATAGTACCTACTTCAACTTCAGCAGTCAGTGATTTAATGCGGTTGATTGCATCATCAGCTTGCTCGCCAGAAGTCGCAGCAATTTTAACTGTACCGTCGTCTTCAATTTCAATCGTAGTACCAGTTTCTTCACAAAGAGAACGGATTGTTGCGCCGCCTTTACCAATAACGTCACGGATTTTGTCCGTTGGGATTTTGATAGTGTGGATACGTGGTGCGAATTCAGAAATCTCTTTACGACCTTCAGAGATAGCTTCGTCCATCACTGTTAAGATATGTAGACGTGCTGCTTTTGCTTGGTTTAAAGCAATTTGCATGATTTCACGTGTAATACCTTCAATTTTGATATCCATTTGAAGAGCTGTAATACCACCGTCAGTACCAGCAACTTTAAAGTCCATATCACCAAGATGATCTTCATCACCTAAGATATCAGAAAGAACAACGAACTCTTCGCCTTCTTTAACTAGACCCATCGCGATACCTGCAACAGAAGCTTTAAGAGGAACACCAGCATCCATAAGCGCTAGAGATGAACCACATACAGAAGCCATTGAAGATGAACCGTTAGATTCAGTGATTTCTGATACAACACGTACTGTGTATGGGAACTCTTCAACCGTAGGCATTACTGCTAATACACCACGTTTCGCTAGACGACCGTGACCAATTTCACGACGTTTAGGAGAACCAACAAAACCAGTTTCGCCTACACAGTATGGAGGGAAGTTGTAATGTAATAAGAAGTGATCTTTCTTCTCACCCATTAGGCTATCAATGATTTGTGCATCACGTTGCGTACCAAGCGTAGCTGTTACTAATGCTTGAGTTTCACCACGTGTAAATAGTGAAGAACCGTGAGTACGTGGTAAAACACCCGTACGAACGTCAAGTGCACGAACACTCTCAGGATCACGACCATCGATACGCGGCTCACCTTTGATGATGCGTGTACGTACAACAGTTTTTTCTAGATCGTGTAAGTATTCACCTACTTTTTTAGCATCTAGTGTTTCGTCGGCTGCTAATAACTTTTCTTTAACTTCAGACGTGATCGCTTTGATTGTATCGTAACGCTCGCCTTTGTCGCTGATTTGGTAAGCTTCTTCAAAACGTGCTTGTGCTTCAGTTGCAATCGCAGCATCTAATGCTTCATTACGTACTGGAGCAGACCAGTCCCACGCAGGGCGTGCAACTTCAGCAGCGAATTCTTTGATTGCTTCAACAACAACTTGTTGCTCATCGTGACCGTAAACTACAGCGCCTAACATTACGTCTTCGCTTAGGATAGCAGCTTCAGATTCAACCATTAATACCGCGTTATCAGTACCAGATACAACAAGGTTAAGATCACTTGTTTCTAATTCTGTTTTAGTTGGGTTAAGTAGGTATTGACCTTCTTTGTAACCAACACGAGCACAACCGATAGGGCCGTTAAAAGGCATACCCGAGATAGAAAGTGCCGCAGATGTTGCAATCATCGCAACGATATCTGGGTTAACTTCTGGGTTGATTGAAACAACAGTTGCAATCACTTGTACTTCGTTTTTGAAACCTTCAGGGAAAAGAGGACGAACTGGACGGTCGATTAGACGTGCAATTAATGTCTCTTCTTCAGATGGACGACCTTCACGTTTGAAGAAGCCACCTGGGATTTTACCTGCAGCGTATGTTTTTTCTTGGTAGTTAACAGTAAGAGGGAAGAAATCACGCTCTTGATCATCTGCATTTTTACCAACAACAGAAACGAATACACACGTATCGTCCATGCTACACATTACAGCGGCAGTCGCTTGGCGTGCAATTACGCCAGTTTCTAGTGTTACAGTATGTTCGCCATACTGAAAACTTTTAACAATAGGAGTCATTTTTTTTCCTTTAATAGTATTATTTTCATTTTGCTTTTTATCGCGCCGATAGTATACGTCAAAGATTGTGCTTTAAAACAATTTTGCTGTTTTTTTTTAGGGTTTATAAGAAGCAAATAAAATATAGGGTACGGTTACTGTTGCAGTTTTTTTATTATCGGCACTTTAATCTATTTTTTTGCTCATTTAATTCTGATTATTGGGTTGTATTGGCCCTTTCAATGGGTATAATCAACTCCTACTCTGTTAATAGGAAATAGACAAACTTGTTTCGAATAGTTGCAATGCTCATCACACTATTTTTATCTACTTCAGCCTTTTCTGGTGTCGTAGAAAATAACTTATCGGTGCCTCAGGCAAAATCGATTGAGTTAATGAGCCACAACCAAAATTTGAACAAGGCTATTTCTGATAGTTACGTTTTAGAAAAAGAGATAATAGAAACCAAAGACTCTTCTTTGCAGCCGACCTCTGAGCAGCAAGGTGAATCAATTGATTTTATAACACCTCTTCGTGCAAATTTATTAAACTATAAACAGTTTCAGTCACCTGATTACATTTTTGTATACGCATTATTAATCGCACAGCTTGATATTTTTGAAAATAATGAAAGCGCACTAGCACAGTCTCCTCCTGCTTGGTTTATGTCATTTTCAGGTAACAGCTCTCGACTATCTGGCTGGAAAGAAAGTAATAGTTTATACACTGCAAAAAACACCTACCACCTTAGTTAACCTTCTGCTTTTGGGTAAGTAATTTACTTTAAACCCGTAGCAATATTATAAATTTATCGTTCTAACACCACTTTTCTGGTTTCGTTTACGCTGAAATATCTATGATGGGAAATATGCTTTCATCTAATCAGCAGCAATCGTTAACCCGTGGCTAATAATTTTATTTTACTACATGCATTCATTGTTATGCATGTCGAGGTTCCTATGAAACAAACGCATAAACCCATTAATCGCTATTCTAAATGGCAATATATAGTGATTATTTTTACACTTATCATTCTTGGCTTAAATGCTTTACCCAACTGGTTTGGTGAAAAAGCTGCAATACATATACAAAGTAGCTCAACTAAAGTTGCTACGCTTGATAGTTCCAACTTATATAACCTTTTATCAGAGCAAGGTATTGATGTTGAATTCATCGAACAAAAAAACAATCAAAGCGTCGTATTGCTGCAGAATGAAAGCCAACAGCAAAATGCTCGAGATATCTTAGATTCTGTATTAGGGGATAACTATAGCGTTGCAATGGCAATGGAATCAGCAAGTCCAAGCTGGTTAAAGAAAATGGGTGCTAAGCCGGTTAAATTAGGTCTAGATTTACGTGGTGGCGTACAGTTTGTCATGGAGGTAGATACCGATGCGGCCATTGCTGAACGTGAAGCAAAAATCAAAGAAGACCTGAGTCAATTATTGCGTGAATTTAAAGCTCATGGCTCGCGTATTGGCACACTTCAAGATGGTTCAACGGTATTACGTTACCCAGAAAGAGTCGATAATCAAATTTCACAAGTGATGGAAGAGCTAAGCACCCTTTATCCTGAATTATCACAGGTTAAAAACAGTAACCGAGAAATTGTCATCGGTGCTAATGAGCAATTTGCACAAACCCATCATCAAGAGTTAATGCGCCAAAATATCACCACTATGCGTGATAGAATTGAAGCATTAGGCATTACCGAAGCTGTGGTACAACGCCAAGGTAGCAACTTCATTCGTATCGAACTACCGGGCGTTCAAGACCCTTCTCAGGCAAGACGTATTATTGGTGCAACAGCCTCACTGGATTTCCATCAACTACAAGCACAAGGTGGCAGCTTATACAAAAGCAACTCAGGTGAAATGGTACGTTTAAATAACTCCCCTATTTTATCCGGTACACACATCACTGATGCACGTTCTCAATTTGGTGAAATGGGCTTGCCTGAAGTATTTATCACCTTAGACAGCGCGGGCGGTAAATTGATGTCCGACTTTACTAAAGATAATATCGGTAAACCTATGGCCACACTTTATTCTGAGTACTTACAGAATGAAGAAGGTGAGTTAGAGAAAAACAGTAAAGTCATTAGTGTCGCAACCATACAGGCGCATCTCGGTTCACGTTTTACTATTAGTGGCATGGAAAGTGTACAAGCAACACAAGACTTAGCGATGTTACTTAAATCGGGTAGCTTAACAGCGCCTGTCACTATCGTTGAAGAGCGTACTTTAGGGCCTTCATTAGGTGAGCAAAACATTAATAATGGCATGGCAGCAATCATGCTAGGTCTCGGTATGATGTTAGTCTTTATGGCGCTTTGGTATCGTAAATTAGGCTTAATCGCCAATGTTGCATTGATTCTAAATGTGGTTTGTTTGCTCGGCTTATTATCATTGGTACCCGGCGCGGTTTTAACCTTACCTGGTATTGCAGGTTTTGTATTAACCATTGGGATGGCCATTGATACCAATGTACTTATCTTTGAGCGCATTAAAGAGGAGCTCAAACGAGGCAAAAGTACTGCCCTTGCTATTCACCACGGTTACAAAAATGCGTTAAGTACAATTATGGATGCCAACATCACCTCCCTGATTATTGCGCTTATCTTATTTTCTGTTGGTTATGGCCCCATTAAAGGTTTTGCTATCACCCTCGGCTTCGGTATTTTAAGTAGTATGTTTACTGGTATCTATGTCTCGCGTGCATTGGTGAATACGTTCATCACTAAACTACCTGAACCAAAGAAGAAGTAGGAGAAATTTATGAAAACACCTAAAACAGGCTTTACCTTAGCGCGCTACATCGGATTTTATAGCTCACTCGTCTTTATTTTATTATCGCTGTTAACAATGCAACTAAAAGGGTTTAATTTCGCAGTCGATTTCACTGGCGGCGTAATAACTGAGATACAAACAGATCAACCCGTCAATGAACAACAGCTACAAACAGCGTTAACTTCTGTGATAAAAGAACCCTTTACATTAATTAATGTAGGCAGTGATTTACAGTGGTCAATTCGCCAAGGGATTAGCAGTGAAAAGATGCCTGAAACCTCTTTATTGATGGAGAGTATCAGCGCTGATTTTTCAATTAACGTATTAAGTGCAAGTGTGATAGGCCCACAAGTGGGTGATGAGCTTTTTGAAGCCGGTGCATTGGCAATTATTGCTTCATTAGTCGCGATGCTAATTTATCTTTCATTGCGATTTGAATGGCGTTTAGCAAGTGGTTCTGTGGTTGCTTTGTTTCATGACATTATTATTGTATTAGGCGTGTTCTCACTACTACAAATTGAATTTGATCTAACTGTATTAGCGGCACTGCTTGCGGTCATCGGTTATTCATTGAATGATTCAATTGTGATTGCCGATAGAATTCGAGAAATGCTAAGAACCAAGATGAAAGGCTCTTTAAATGGAATTATCAATAAGGCCATTTTATCAACCCTAACACGAACGTTAATCACATCAGGCACGACATTAGGCACAGTATCTGCTATTTGGTTATTAGCAGGGCAACCATTAGAAGGTTTTTCTATCGCGTTGTTTGTCGGTATTTTAGTCGGTACATTTTCATCGGTATGTATTTCGGCAACAGTACCTGAATTGCTAAACCTCAAAAGAGAGCATTACCAAATTGAAGAAAAACCTGAAGGTGTTGAAAGCTATAACTAGCACTCAGTTATTAATAGTTATTTATACCGATTAATAGCGAATTTGTTTTAAACCTCACTTCTATTTGGAGTGAGGTTTTTTTTTGGCATCAGAAAATCGCCCTTGGTATTTATAATTCAAAAATAATTAAGACCAACTCTTATCACATCATGCGTCTAGTAAGTGGGGCAAAAGGGGAGATATAGATAAATGCTAATAACTTAGTGGAGTAATACCAACATTAATACTATTACGCTTCATTAAATGGCTTAAAATTACGTAGAATAAATTGATGTGAATAAGGCGTATGATTGTCGAAGAGCTGACTAATGGAATTGAAAAAAGGCGTTACCATCAATTTTAACCTATAAGATTGAGCAGATAATTAATGGATTGGGTTTAGCGTCTATAAGCTCATTTTTTATCAACAAACATGCAGCTAAAAAAACTAGTGAGCTTGATATAGCCCAAAATACGAAGTCGCTGAGAAACAATGTTGTCCACATAAAAAAGCGCTGAACATCTTAATGTTCAGCGCTTAATACAATATTTAAATGATTAACTAAGAAGGCTATATTTTATAGCTTGCTTATCTGCCACAGTCGCGCTCTTTTTCAACTTTAACTGCGCTGATTTTTTTGTTTTTTCCTTCTTGTACTAAACCAAGCTTCTTCGCTAACGGTTCAATCGCTCCGCCCTGTAATAACACTGAAAATAGCACCACAAAGAAAACCATATGAATCATTTCAATCGAGCCTTCAATACCAGCGGTTGCGGGGATCAAGGCAAAGACAATCGGTGTCGCCCCCTTTAGTCCAATTGATGAAATAAACAAACGTTTCTTCCAGGTCGCTTTTGTAAAAGGCAGATAACAAATTTGAACAGCAAGTGGCCTTGCAACAAAAATAAGCAATAATGCAGGAATGACAGAGACCCAAAAAACTTGCATTAAGTTTTGTGGAAAAATTTGCAAACCAATCAAAATAAACATCAATGACTGCGCTAACCAAGCAAGACCATTGAAAAAGTGTTTATTTACTTCGCAACCTCTTAATAGCTGATTACCAATAATAACTCCGGCAATATACACTGCGACTAACATATTCCCACCGATCACTTCTGTCACATAAACAGTGATAGTAAAGCACGCTAAAATAAAAACAGGGATTAAACCATATTCTTCTAACTTAATATGATTAAGCGCCATTACGCACAACTTACCTAAGAACAAACCAACAATCGCACCAAATAAAATCTGTTGAGCTAATAAAATACTAATGCTAGAAACGCTAGGAGCAATACCTGTGCTACTCACTAAAATATCGGTAAGCATAACAACCATTAACAGTGCAACAGGATCGTTTGTCGCAGATTCAAACTCTAATACAGTATCGGTATTTTCTTTAAGTTTAAGTTTCTTGGATTTTAGAATTGAAAAAACGGCTGCTGCATCTGTTGATGACACTACGGCAGCAAAAAGTAGGCAGGTTAAATAATTAAAATCCAACAGAAAATATAAAATCCCCGAAAAGAACAAGGTAGTTAATAGGATACCAAAACTCGATAATGTACCGCCCTCTTTCCAAGCTAATTTAATATTACTCGTTGATGTATTCAGGCCACCAACAAAGACAATCACATTAAGTGCCATGCCACCAATAAATGAAGTTAGTTCTAAATTGTCATAAACAAAATCAAACTCTCCATTACCAAAGACCAACCCTACACACATAAAAATTATCAATGAAGGAATACCGACTGTTTTAGAAGGGTGGTGTAATAAAATTCCGATAGCTACTAGGCTAGCAACGCCGATCATTATCATTTCAAAAGACATACTTTCTCCGTTTTAAGGTTTATGTTAGTAAGTTTAGCGTAGATTTCAGCGTTACTTTCGCTCTGCAATGAATGATTCAGAATACAGGCAACAATGACCTCATATTATACTAAATAATGACCTAAGTTATTCATGTAATTATGGAAAAAAACAAGTGACTATGTGACAAAAATAATACTTTTAAAAACAGAAACTCTCAAGAAAAATGCAGCAATTTACTTAAAAACAGTAAAGTATAACCATACGCTTTTTTAACCTTAGCAATTATACCAAAATGGCTTAATTAACTATACTTACCCTCCAGTTATCCCTATTTCTAAAAGATGAGATTACTATGCTAGTCTATGCAACGCTTTGCTTTCTTGGTGGCACAGCAATATTGTTCGCCTTTTTAAATACTAAAATAGGTAATATGCAAAATACCATTGCTATCACTGCAGGCTCATTAATATTATCTCTTATTATTGTAATTGCAGGTAATACCAATAGAATTTAATAGGTGACATAGTTTACGCAGTAAAATTAACGAATTAGTGATCGGCGCGACACTTTTTTCAACGTTTTCATCAGTATAGCCAGCGTGAGTGGCGTTTTTTTACATGAGGCGATGGCGGTATTGTTTATGGTTTTGTTTTAGGCGTATTGTTTCACTCCCTAATCCGCGCAGGTTTCATGGTGATTCCTGTTAAGCAAATCGATGTGCGCGAAATCATTCTGGTGATGACCTATTCAGTGGTATTTTTCTCTATTCTAATTCAGGGTTCAGGCATCGTTCCACTAATCAATAAAGCCAAAGCCTGGCAAGAGAAACACCTGAAAGCTGAAACCACTTTCCAAACCCCAGATACAAAAAAAGAGCCCTGAGGCTCTTTTTATTAACAAGGTTGAGTCGAAATTAACGACGTAGACCTAGTTCAGCGATAAGTGCGGTGTAAGCAGCAACGTCTTTACGCTTAAGGTAATCAAGCAATTTACGACGTTGAGCAACCATGCGTAGTAGACCACGACGGCTGTGGTGATCATGGATGTGCTCTTTAAAGTGACCTTGAAGGTGGTTAATTTGAGCTGTGTACAAAGCAACTTGTACTTCAGATGAACCAGTATCGCCTTCTGCGCGACCAAATTTTGCTACAATTTCAGCTTTCTGTTGTGCACTTAGTGACATAACATACTCCGATATTTTATGGTTATGTGTATAACCTGTTTTAATTATTATCGCCGATCACTAATTCAGCGATAAAGTGAACGACGAATTTTACGGAGTATTAATTAATTAAGCAATAGTTATTACTGTTAATTTCCTCGATACTGCTTAGCTACCTAGCAGTAACTTATCATCATCAAGCTCTTCACCATCATTACGTGCTTGTGCGAACAAATTTAGTAGATCTTTCACTTCGTAATTAGCACGCTCTTTACCTTCTAAATCAAAGATAATCTTACCCTCATGCAACATCACAGTGCGCGAACCATGATCTAGCGCTTGGCGCATAGAGTGTGTCACCATCATCACGGTCAATTGTTTTTCTGCAATAATTTGAGATGAAATATCCATGATTAACGCAGCTGTTTTAGGGTCAAGTGCTGCAGTATGCTCATCTAATAACAAAATACTACTTGGCTGCAGTGCTGACATCAATAAACTTACCGACTGGCGTTGCCCACCAGACAAAAGCCCCATCTCGCTATCTAAACGATCTTCAAGGCCAAGATTAAGACGGCTTAGTTGTTCTTTAAATACGGCGCGTAGTTTATTGTTAAGTGCAAAAGCGAGTGTACCGCGCTTGCCTCGCCCATAAGCTAACGACATATTCTCTTCAACGGTTAAATCACCACAGGTGCCTGCTAAGGGGTCTTGAAAAACACGCGCAATATCTTTAGTACGTCCCGTTGCGGGTAGTTTAGTGACATTACGTTCACCAAAGAAAATTTCACCACGGGTACTTTTGATATCACCGGCAATGGTATTGAGCAACGTTGATTTACCTGCACCATTAGAGCCAATAACGGTAACAAACTCACCAGAAGGAATGGTTAAATCAACGCCTCTTAATGCCAATTTTTCCGTAGGTAATCCATGATTAAAAGTGACGTGTAAATTATTACAACGAATCATCCATTATTCCCCTCTGCTTGTTTCGCTTTCCACTCACTACGTAATTTAGGAAAGACTAAAGCAAGCGCCACTAACACGGCAGTGATCAAGTTTAAATCTGATGCTTTAAACCCTAAGAAATCAGCATTCAAAGCTAATGAAACAGCAACACGGTATAAGATAGAGCCAACAATACAACTTAACGCGATAACCCACATCGAACGACTTGCAAACAGTGATTGTCCGATAATTACCGCCGCTAAGCCAACAACAATCGTGCCGATACCCATGGTTGAATCCGCAAAGCCATTAGTCTGAGCAAACAGCGCCCCCGCTAAACCAACCAAACCATTAGATAGTGCTAAACCAATGTAGACCTTCTCAGTCACGACGATACCATTCGCTTGTGCCATGCGTTTATTTGAGCCAACGGCACGCATCGCTAAGCCATATTGGGTATTTAAAAACCAGGCAACCAGTAACGCAGCTATCACAGCAAAAATAGCTACAAAAATCACTTTCATCACCATATCAGGTAAACCAAACATCCCCTCGAAAGGCGTCAATATGGTTGGTTCCATGATCAAAGCAACATTGGGTTTTCCCATAACTCGTAAATTAATCGTGTACAGGGCCGTCATGGTTAATATACTGGCTAACAGATGTAGAATGTTGAAGCGTAGGTTTAACCAGGCAGTGAGCAAACCAGCACAAGATGCAGCTAACGTACCTAGCAAAGTGGCGAAGAAGACATTTTGCCCAGCCACGATCAACGTTGCAGTAACAGCTGCACCCAGGGTAAAACTTCCATCAACGGTTAGGTCGGGGAAGTCTAAAATTCGGAAAGTGATATAGACACCTATGGCAACTAAACCATAGATGAAACCTATTTCTAATGTTCCTAAAAAAGCAAAAACTGACATAGTGATAACTACTTATTATTTAATGACTTTAGTGGCACGAGCAAGCACCGCTTCTGGTACAGGAACTCCCATACGAGCAGCCATTTTAGTATTAACAAATAAGCTAGTCCCATCAGCCATTTTCACATCAATCATACCCGGTTTTTCACCTTTTAAGATACGCACAACAATATCACCCGTTTGACGGCCAAGATCAAAATAGTCATAACCAACGGCGGCTACGGCACCACGTTCAACTGATCCGGTATCAGCTGCAAAAACAGGTGTTTGTGAATCAATTCCGACTTTCACTACTGATTCAAATGCACTGATAATAGTATTATCAGTTGGGCAGTAAATAGCATCTACTTTGCCAACTAATTGCTTAGTTGCAATCATTACATCTGATGATTTAGGCGCAGCAGACTCAACCACTTTAATGCCCATTTCCGAAGCTGCCGCTTTTAATGCAGTAACAATAGAGACTGAATTAGCTTCACCAGGATTATAAGGAACACCGACTGATTTTAGATTAGGCAGAAACTCTTTAATTAAAGCAAGATGCTGCTTCACGTTCACCATATCCGACAACCCAGTCACATTACTGCCTGGTTGTATCAACGTTGGAACTAATTTAGCGCCAACAGGGTCTGTTACAGCGGAAAATACAACAGGGATGGTTTTACTTGCACTCACAGCAGCTTGCGCAGAAGGGGTTGCAATAGCGACAATGATATCAGGTTCATCGCCAACCATTTTACGCGCTATTTGAGCGGCGATAGCAGGTTGCCCCTGAGCACTTTCATAGGTAAATTTTAGGTTATCACCAGCATAACCACTTTCATTTAGTACTTCCTTAATACCATCACGAACAGCATCCAAAGCGGGGTGTTCGACAATTGCTGTCGTTGCGACATAAACGGCTTTTGCCTGCAAGCTCGAGCATAATAAAAGAGTAGATAATGCAACTGCTTTATAAATTGAATTCAACTTCATTGTGTAATCCTTTAATAATGAATGTAGATTTTATATTCCTATCAGATAATGATAGCGCCTTGAGAATTTATATTTAAGATAACCTTAACTTCTACCATGTGCAAAACAAAAATATCATTGTTTAGATATATTGCTGACAAGTTTGTTATGCAATGCCTATATTTGTGGGGAAAGTATTGATTTTTTTGTAATAAAAAAGCAGGTAAAGTTTATCAATAGGTTTGCTGTTTGACCTGCTGCAGCAAGTCAATAGCGATCAACTAGATGGAATAAGTAACCTAATTTATAGATTATAAATTGAGATTAAGTGCTCGTTTATGTTTCTAATTCAAGCTCTATATTGGTACAACCACTTTCACAATTAAGACCTGTTTTATCAAGTGATGAAACACTTAACTTAAGTGGTTTTTCACAGTATTTACAAAGCACTGTGTTTCCTTTACCTATCTTTTTGATTATGTTTTTCTGCTCATTAAAAGATTTAGCAGAAGATTTGTTAATAGAAGAAAAATCAAGTTTAGTCATAAATAAGATCTTAATTTAAATGTTATCTTTAACTTACTAGTGCAAGTTACCAGGTGAGATAAACCTCGAAAAAAAGGTACTCAACGTAGTTATACTTGTGAGTACCTTCAGCTATCAGTTCACCTATTTAGCAAGCTGATATTATTATAGGTTTACTAAACGCTTCGGTGCAATCAAACCGTCATCATTCATCTGTCCCATACCAATAAAAGTATGAGCTTCGCCTACAGTAATGCGAACTAATGTATCATCTGGTGCACCAAATACTTGCACAGGTTGCCCATGTAACATGTAGTCACCCATCTCATCACTAATATTAACCTCTGGGTAATTTTTTACCGCAGTGTCCATATCAAGTAATAGTGAGTCGAGCAATTCATAGGGGCTGATATCTTGCTCTTTTGCTTGCTCGATTAACGCATCAAGTTGCTCAATCGTTACCATACGCTCATAAGGGTAATCGGCAACTTGGGTACGGCGTAACATAGAAACATGTGCACCACAGCCAAGTAACTCGCCTAAATCGTCCGTAATAGTACGAATATAGGTCCCTTTACTTACATGAATATCAAGATCAACTTCATCACCTTCAAAGCGTAATTGCTTGATTTCATATACAGTAATTGGACGAGCAGGACGCTCAATGGTGATCCCTTCACGTGCATATTTATACAAAGGTTTACCTTCGAATTTCAATGCTGAATACATGGAAGGAACCTGCATAATATCGCCACGGAATGTATCAATCGCTGCGTCTAACTGCTCCTGAGTAACAGAAACAGGTTTTTCGCAAACCACTTCACCTTGTGAGTCACTGGTATCAGTGCGCACACCTAGCTTTGCCGTTACGATATACCGTTTATCTGAATCCAAAAGGAATTGTGAAAACTTTGTCGCTTCACCCAAGCAGATGGGTAACATGCCCGTTGCAAGAGGATCAAGCGCGCCAGTATGGCCTGCTTTATTTGCAAAAAAAATGCGTTTCACACGTTGCAATGCATGGTTAGAGCTAATATCGGTAGGTTTATCTAATAAGACAACCCCATTAATGCTACGACCTTTACCACGCCTTGCCATTATGCTTTTACCTCTTGCTCGCTTGACTCTTCTTCTTCATCAACACGACCAGACTCTACAATTTTTACTTTGTCGTTTTTAACTGCGCCACTAACAAGCTCAGAAATACGTAGACCTTCTGTTAGTGTTTCGTCAAAACAAAAACGTACTTCAGGCACAATACGTAAACGCATTGCTTTACCTAATAAACGACGAATGTAACCTGCGGCAGAGTTTAAGCCTTCTAGAGATTCTTCGTTAGTTTGGTCGCCAATCGTTAAGAATGTTACGAACACTTTTGCGTATGCTAAGTCGCGAGTGATATCTACACCAGAGATAGTAACCATACCGATGCGTGGATCTTTAACTTCTTGCTGCAAAATGCGTGCTAGCTCTTTTTGAACCTGTTGCGACACGCGCGAGGTGCGGCTGTAATCATTTGCCATTATTTGCTCCTAGATCAAATCAATGATCATTATTCAATATTCTTTATAAACAACAATGGAGGCACAAAGCCTCCATTGTTAAAATCAAACTAATTTCAAATTAAAGAGTACGTTTAACTTCAATAATTTCAAATACTTCGATTTGGTCACCAACACGTACGTCATTGTAGTTCTTAACACCAACACCACATTCCATACCGTTACGTACCTCTTCTGCATCATCTTTAAAGCGACGTAGCGACTCAAGTACACCTTCGTAGATAACCACGTTATCACGTAATACACGAATAGGATTATTACGTTTGATCTTACCTTCAACAACCATACAACCAGCAATTGCGCCAATTTTTGGTGATTTAAATACGTCACGTACATCAGCAATACCAGTAATCTCTTGCTTGAATTCTGGCGCTAATAAACCGCCCATCGCCGCACGTACTTCATCGATTAGATCGTAGATGATACTGTAGTAATGTAAATCAACAGCTTCGTTATCAATTAATTTACGCGCAGATGCATCGGCACGTACGTTAAAACCAATTACGATTGCGCCAGAAGCTGATGCTAAAGATGCATCTGTTTCTGTAATACCACCAACACCACGACCGATAATGTTAACTTTAACTTCATCAGTTGATAGTTTGTTTAGTGAATCACAAATTGCTTCCAATGAACCTTGAACATCAGACTTAAGAACGATGTTCAGTTCAGAAACTTCACCCGCTTCCATGTTAGTAAACATGTTATCAAGTTTTGCTTTCTGTTGGCGAGCCAGTTTAATATCACGGAATTTACCTTGGCGGTAAAGCGCAACTTCACGTGCTTTCTTCTCATCTTTAACAACAGAAGCTTCATCACCCGCTTGTGGCACACCAGAAAGACCCAGTACTTCAACAGGGATAGATGGACCAGCAGATTCGATTGGCTTACCATTTTCATCGCGCATTGCACGAACACGACCGTATTCAAGACCACAAAGAACGATATCGCCTTGCTTCAACTCACCTTGTTGAACAAGGATAGAAGCAACAGGGCCACGACCTTTATCAAGACGAGATTCAATAACAACACCAGAAGCAGGACCTGTTGCAACCGCTTCTAAATCTAGCATTTCTGCTTGAAGTAAAATGCTATCTAACAGTTCATCAACACCCGTACCTACTTTAGCTGAAACATGTGCGAAGATATTTTCACCGCCCCACTCTTCAGAGATAATGTCATGCTGAGAAAGCTCAGTTTTAACACGATCCGGATCAGCAGCTTCTTTATCAATTTTATTTACCGCAACGATTAAAGGTACACCAGCCGCTTTAGCATGCTGAATCGCTTCAATTGTTTGTGGCATAACACCATCATCGGCTGCAACTACTAGTACAACTATATCTGTTGCTTTAGCACCACGTGAACGCATTGATGTAAAAGCAGCATGTCCTGGAGTATCAAGGAATGAGATCATGCCTTTATCAGTATCTACATGGTAAGCACCGATATGTTGTGTAATACCACCGGCTTCACCATCTGCAACTTTTGCACGGCGAATGTAATCAAGTAAAGATGTTTTACCGTGGTCAACGTGACCCATGATAGTTACAACAGGCGCACGAGAAGTTTGTACACCACCCTGTTGTGCTTCAGCCATTACAGATTCTTCTAACTCATTTTCTTTAGTTAGAATAACTTTATGACCCATCTCTTCAGCAACTAATGTTGCCGTTTCTTGGTCGATAACTTGGTTGATAGTCGCCATCGCGCCCATCTTCATCATCTCTTTGATAACTTCAGTTGCTTTGACTGCCATTTTGTTAGCCAGTTCAGCAACGGTAATCGTTTCACCAATTTTCACATCACGTTCAACAGGTGCAGCTGGTTTCTCAAATGCTTGCTGAAGTGCAGAAGGAGTCGCAACTCGTGCTTTTTTACCACGACGGCCACGGCGCCCTTGAGGAGCTTGAGCAGGAGCTGCTGGAGCTTTTTTCTTCTTCTTACGGTGGGTTGGGCCTTCCGCTTTTGAATCAGATGCATCTTCCGCTTCCTGAGCTGCTGCAGATGAAGTGATATGGAAATCTTGAGCGGCTTCTAAACGTTTACGTTCAGCTTCCTCTTTTGCCCAACGATCTGCATTTTCTTCTGCTAGTTTTTTAGCAATTTCAGCTTGCTCTTTTGCTTCTTTTTCAGCTTTTTCAGCTTTTTCTTGATCCGCTTTTTTAAGTAGCGCTTCAGCTTCTTTTTCTGCTTCAACTTGCTCAGCTGTTTTTTCTACTTTTATTGCAGATTGTTTTTCTTTATTGGCAGCAGCTGCCTTTTTCGCTTTTTCATCAGCTTCTTTTTTAACCGCTAACTTTTCAGCTTGCAGTTTTTCAGCTGACGCTTTCTGTGCATCAAGTTCAGCTTGAACTTTAGCTGCTTCAGCAGCTAGCTCTGCCGCTTTCACTTCATTTTCAGCTTGAACTTCAGTGTCTGTGCGTTTTACATAAGTACGTTTTTTACGTACTTCAACATTCACCGATTGACCTTTAACATTTAACGTTGTTTTTGTTTTACGCTGTAAAGTCATCTTTTTCTTTTGCTCACCGCCATGTTGCTTTTGCAGGTAAGTCGTTAGTGTTTCTTTTTCCGCTAAACTTACTTTATCCGATGCACTTTTAGTAATACCTGCATCAGCAAATTGTTTAACCAGCGTTTCTGCTGTTTTGTTTAGCTCTTTTGCAAGCTCATTTAATAAAATATCTGACATTATTTTTTCTCCTATCTGTGCTTATTCAGCATCTTCGCTAAACCAACAGATGTTACGTGCGGCCATAATAAGCTCGCCCGCTTTTTCTTCGTTTAATTCTTCAATCTCAATCAGGTCATCCACCGCTTGCTCAGCAAGATCTTCCAGTGTAATAATACCTTTACTTGCTAGTACAAATGCAAGATGAGCTTCTAGTCCATCAAGAGCTAACAGATCATCTGCAGGTTTAGCACCTTCTAGACTCTCTTCTGCAGCTAATGCTTTAGTTGCTAAAACATCTTTAGCACGTGTGCGCAGTTCTTCAACCATCTCTTCATCAAGACCGTCAATTGCGAGCAACTCGTTAATTGGAACATAAGCAATCTCTTCTAATGAAGTGAAACCTTCTTCAACTAACACGCCAGCAAAGTCTTCATCAATTTCAAGTGCTTCAGTGAAAACAGTAATCACTGAATCAGCCTCTGCTTGATGTTTTGCTTTTAGCTCAGCAACAGTCATTACATTTAATACCCAGCCAGTAAGCTCTGATGCTAAACGAATATTTTGACCATTACGACCAATTGCTTGCGCTAAATTCTCTTCTTCAACCGCGATATCCATGCTGTGTGTATCTTCATCTACAACAATAGAAGCTACTTCAGCTGGTGACATTGCATTAATTGCAAATTGTGCAGCGTTCTCATCCCATAGAATGATATCAACACGTTCACCACCAAGCTCACTAGAGATAGCTTGTACACGTGCGCCACGCATACCGACACAAGCACCAATAGGGTCAATGCGTTGATCATTTGATTTTACGGCAATTTTTGCACGCGAACCAGGATCACGAGCAGCCCCCATAAGATCAATCATCTCTTCAGCAATCTCAGGCACTTCCAAACGGAAAAGTTCAATTAGCATTTCTGGTTGCGTACGCGTCATAAACAGTTGTGCACCACGCGCTTCGGGGCGAACATCAAATAACAGACCACGTAGACGATCACCAGGACGGAAGTTTTCACGAGGAAGCATCTCATCACGGAAGATAACTGCTTCTGCATTCCCACCTAGGTCAAGCAGAATATTTTCACGGTTCATGCGTTTTACTACGCCCGTGATTAATTCACCTTTTTGCTCTGCATATTGTTCAACCACTTGCGCACGTTCAGCTTCACGTACTTTTTGTACGATTACCTGCTTAGCCGTTTGTGTTGCTATACGGTCAAATTTAACCGACTCTATTTGATCTTCGATAAACTCACCGATTTGAATCTCTGCATTATCAAATTCAGCAGCTTCAAATGTCATCTCTGAACATGGGTTTTCCATCACAGCATCAGGAGCAAGTACTAACCAGCGACGGAAAGTTTCAAAGTCACCCGTTTCACGATCAATTGAAACACGCACTTCAATCTCTTGTTCATATTTCTTTTTAGTTGCAATCGCTAATGCACTTTCTAGTGCTTCAAAAATTGCTTCGCGTGGAAGGCCTTTCTCATTAGATACCGCTTCTACGACTAATAAAATCTCTTTATTATTCATCTTTCATCGCCTTAATTAATCAAATTTTGGAACAATATTCGCTTTCTGGATATTACTTAATGCAAAGCGCTCAAGCGTACCATCAACGTTCACACAAATTATTTCACCTTCAACACTGTCGATAATGCCTTTCCATTTACGACGGTTTTGAATTGGCATACGTAGTTGTACTTTTACTTCTTCACCAGCAAATGCAGCATAATGTTCAGCACTAAATAGAGGACGCTCTAGGCCTGGTGATGATACCTCTAATGTATATTCATTAGTGATTGGGTCTTCAACATCCATCAGCGCACTAATTTGACGACTCACAGCAGCACAGTCATCAACAAGGATGCCCGTATCTTGGTCAATATAAACACGCAGTGTTGAATGGTTGCCTGCACGGATATATTCAATACCCACTAATTCATAACCTAAATCTTCCACACTTGGTGTAAACATTTCAGTTAATCGTTGTTCTAAACTTGCCAAATCTATCCCCTTTTAACACCTAATAATTTAGGTTCAGAAACAAAAAAAGGGCTTATAGCCCTAATCTTTTTAGTAATCACTCAGTTCGTCGCCATTTAAGCCTATTTCATCGTTGAAAAATGCTTATTTAAACAACTAAACTGCGCTTTTACGCCTTGAACTAAGCATAGCTCTGAGCAATTACAGTTTATTTCGAACAATACCTATAACTTACGAGGTACTGAGTAACAATATTTTTACTCATTTAAACTTTTCAAATGGGTAAATAACAAAAAAGCCCCAATAAATTGGAGCTTCATTCAGTTGCTTGCTTAAAACAAGCGAGACCTAGTATGAAAACTTTGGTCTGAATGGCCAAACTGCTTGAGTGTATTTGAACAGTTTGCTTAATGGCGCGAATTATAAACAGATTTTAAGCGCTAAGCAATGGTTATTTTTATACCACTTATTGTCCAAGCTATCACTGAGGAGGTTTATTAAGGATTGAACAGTAGTTATAAAAAAACCCAAAATAACGTCAGTTACATTGGGTTTAAAATTGGTGCGGATGGAGAGACTTGAACTCTCACGGCCTAAGCCACAGCCCCCTCAAGGCTGCGTGTCTACCAATTCCACCACATCCGCATTTTTAAAACTTTATTACTCAGGTATTTGAGTTGAGGTATCTACTTCTACTGGAACTTCAATAGTTTCTTCGACGGTTAGGTCAGAGAAAGCTTCATCAGCAGAAACTTTATTAGTAGATAAGTTACCAAGCACAAGGCTCAGTACAAAAAAGGCCACAGCAAGAAGTGCAGTTGTCTTTGTCATAAAGTTACTAGCACCGCCAGCGCCAAATACTGTATTTGATGCACCTGAACCAAATGAAGCACCCATACCTGCACCTTTACCCTGCTGGATTAAAACAAAACCAACGAGAATAATTGAAACAATTAAATAAACAACTAACAGTATTTCATACATAAAAAGATACCTAATATTCCTTAGAAACTTACCCACTCTAATAGTAGAGCGGGCGAATAATACTGAAAACAGCCCCAAACCACAAGACAATATACTGACATTTTTAATCTTTTATTACTTTAATGGCTTATTCGCTTGTTTTTTATGCAAAAGAGCAAGTTACGCTTTCACTTGAGCAGCAATTCGTTGTGCATAGCCTTGAACAACGTCCTCTTTTTCATCCGCCTCGACCATCACGCGGAAAACAGGTTCAGTACCCGACTTGCGGATCAATACACGTCCTTTATCTTCTAATAATGCTTCAACCGCTTCAACTTCAGCTAATACATCTTTGTCTTGCAGCGGATCAATTTCATTATTAAAACGAATATTTAATAGTACTTGAGGGTATTTTTTCATCCCCTGGCGTAATTCGTGTAATGTCATTCTACTGCCACGCATTGCACTCATTACTTGGAGACCGGATACAATTCCATCACCTGTTGGAAGAAGGTCTGAACATATAACATGCCCTGAGTTTTCAGAGCCAATGCACCAATCATTTTTAGTCATCAACTCCATCACATGTCTGTCACCTACATCACTTCGTTCAAAAGGGATACCAAGTGTTTTAAGTGCTTGCTCTAACCCTAGGTTTGACATAGTTGTACCTACGGCACCACCTCTGAGATCCCCAGTTCTAAGCTTATTACGGGCAATAATGTAAAGTAGCTCATCACCATCTAATACATAACCAGTATGATCAACCATCATCACACGGTCACCATCGCCATCAAAAGCAATGCCAAAATCAGCCTGTTCAGCAACAACACGCTCAGATAACGCCTGCATACTCGTTGCACCACAATTTAAATTAATGTTTAAGCCATCAGGCTCAACCCCCATCGCAACGACTTCGGCACCGAGCTCACTGATCACCATTGGTGCTATATGGTATGTTGCACCATTAGCACAATCGACAACGATTTTAAGGCCTCTTAAATCATACTTAGTTGGAAATGTACTTTTGCAGAATTCAATATAACGCCCTGCCGCATCTGTAATCCTATATGCCTTACCTAATTCACTTGAATCTACGCATTTAAGTGGCTTATCAATCTCAGCTTCAATTTCTAATTCTACTTGCTCAGAAAGCTTAACACCTTCATCTGAAAAGAATTTTATACCATTATCATAAAATGGATTGTGAGAGGCACTTATTACAATACCTGCTGTAGCACGAAATGTACGCGTTAAATAAGCAATGGCAGGTGTTGGCATAGGGCCCATTAGAACCGGTCGTAACCCAGCAGCCGTTAGTCCAGCTTGCAAAGCGGCTTCAAGCATATAGCCAGAAATGCGTGGGTCTTTACCTATTAATACTTTTTTAGAGCCCGATTTAGCTAATACACGCCCAGCTGCCCAACCTAATTTAAGCGCGAATTCAGGGGTAATTAAAGATTCCCCTACTTTTCCACGGATACCATCAGTACCAAAATATCTTTTTTTCATCTCTATTCTTCTTATTTTATTTATCAAAAGCGTTAACAGCTTGTAGTACTTTGATGATATCGACAGTTTCCGCGACATCATGCACTCGAATTATTTGCGACCCTTGCTGTATTGCAATCAATGCCCCCGCAAGACTGCCAGCAAGACGCTCATTTACATTTCGATTCAATAGCTGACCAAACATTGATTTACGTGATACCCCGGTTAATAAAGGATAACCTAGCTTAACAAATTGCTGCGTAGCTGCTAACAGTTCAAAATTATGTTTGAGCTGTTTACCAAAACCAAAACCAAGATCTAATATTATATTATCTTTTTTAATACCCGCGTTGATACAGGCTGCCGCACGTTCTAATAAAAAAAATTCAATTTCTGTCAATAGACTCTCATAATGAGGTGCGCTTTGCATTGAGCGAGGTGCTCCCTGCATATGCATTAAACAGACAGGAACCTGTGCATCAACAGCCGCCGCTAATGCTCCAGGTTCTTGTAAAGCGCGTACATCATTAATAAGATTAGCACCAACGTTGACAGCTTCACGCATGACAACCGCTTTGCTAGTATCGATAGAGATCCAACAATCAAGTGTTGATGATATTTTTTCGATAATGGGTAACACCCTATCTAACTCTTGTTGTGTCGCAACATCAGCAGCACCTGGGCGTGTCGACTCACCGCCAATATCAATGATAGTTGCACCCTGTACAACCATCTTTTCAGCTTGCTGTAACGCGTTATCGATATTTGAAAAAAAGCCTCCATCTGAGAAAGAATCTGGCGTTACATTTAATATCCCCATTACTTTTGGAGCGCTTAAATCTAATGTTTTTTTACCACTTTGCAATTGCATATTAATTATTGCCTTGGATTAAAAAAAAACCTAAGCAAGCTTAGGTTTTTTCTCTGTTCATGAAAACAGAATGAGTAGTGAAAAAGAATTACTCTTTATCTTGTTTTTTCTCTTCAGTCTTAACATCAGCTGGCGCATCTGATTTAGCGGCAGGAGTTTCAGATTCATCTTTAACACCTTCCTCTTCTAAAGGAGTCTCTGCTTTCGTTTCTTTAGCTGATTCCTCTTTCACTGGCTCAGACTTTTCTTCAGTCCAATCAGAGGGAGGACGAACAACGATACGTGCCATAAGATCATCAACCTGATCAGTATCGATAGTTTCATATTTCATTAATGCATCTTTCATTGCATGAAGAATATCAATGTTATCAGTTAATATTTGGTAAGCACGTTGGTAGTTACTCTCGATAAAACCACGAACTTCATCATCAATTAATTTACCCGTCTCATGTGATACTGTATTTGAACGTAATGAGTTTGGTTCAGCAGTTAACAAAATAGGTCCTAGTTTTTCAGAGAAGCCCCACTCAGTTACCATCGCACGTGCAATTGCAGATGCTTGTTTAATATCTTGCGATGCACCTGTCGATACTTTATCTTTACCGTAAATCAACTCTTCAGCAATTCGACCACCATAAGCAACAGAAATACTGCTTTCAAGCTCTTGACGATTTTGGCTAATTTGATCACCTTCAGGCAAAAATTGTGTTACGCCTAATGCTCGTCCACGTGGAATAATTGTTACTTTATGGATAGGGTGATGTTGAGGTACTAGTTTAGCCACAATAGCATGTCCCGCTTCATGGTAAGCCGTTGACTCTTTATCCTCTTCACGCATCACTAAGCTGCGTCGCTCAGCACCCATTAGGATCTTATCGCGTGCTTGCTCAAAGTCTTCTTTAGTAATCGTACGTTTATTTGAACGAGCTGCGAATAAAGCAGCTTCATTAACTAAGTTAGCTAAGTCAGCACCAGAAAAACCTGGGGTACCACGTGCAAGTATTTTAGCCTGCACATCTTCTGCAAGTGGTACTTTACGCATATGTACGTTAAGAATCTGTTCACGACCACGTACATCAGGTAATCCAACAACAACTTGACGGTCAAAACGTCCAGGACGTAATAAAGCAGCATCTAATACGTCAGGTCGGTTAGTCGCAGCGACCACGATGATACCTTCATTACCTTCAAAACCATCCATCTCAACCAACATTTGGTTTAATGTTTGCTCACGCTCATCATTACCACCACCAACACCGCTACCACGTTGGCGACCTACCGCATCTATTTCATCGATAAAGATAATACAAGGTGCTGACTTTTTAGCTTGTTCAAACATATCACGTACACGTGACGCACCAACACCCACAAACATCTCAACAAAGTCAGAACCTGAAATTGCAAAAAAAGGTACTTTCGCTTCACCGGCAATCGCCTTAG
>Ga0316197_10000673_pt1 | contig 23965 bp, 21 predicted proteins | sample OudBiesiAoxic_MG_FD_204939 | JGI IMG/M metagenome (GOLD analysis project Ga0316197, IMG submission 204939) | Coastal sediment microbial communities from Oude Bieten Haven, Netherlands - site A oxic | ecosystem: Environmental > Aquatic > Marine > Coastal > Sediment | place: Netherlands... | reverse complement strand
GTACGGCCCGCTGAGAAACCCCTTGTTCGAGCAGTAGATGAGCCGAGGGTTGCGCGCCTTCAGCGTTTCGTACCCAAAGCCCAGACGTTCCATCGTTCCTGGACGGAAGTTCTCGATGACCACATCAGCGCCGTCGACCAGCTCGAGCGCGATCTTCTTGCCCGCTTCGGACTTCAGGTCGACGCTGAGGCTCCGCTTGTTGCGGTTGTACATCGGGAAGTATCCGGCACCCGATCCACGCAGCGCGCGCGTCGCATCCCCTCCGAGCGGCTCGATCCGAATGATGTCCGCCCCGAGGTCGCCGAGGACGACGCCAGCCGCAGGTCCCATCACCATGTGAGTGAACTCGATGATCTTGATGCCGTGAAGTGGCAAGCCCTGGGTCTCGCTCATCGCGATGGCATACTAGCTTCCGTGCCGGTGTCAGAGCCAGTCGGCGGTGTCCACCTCGGGACTCTCGACTCCGCCATGCGCGTTGGCGAATTCATCCAAATTTGCTGTAAAAGCTTGCGTTTTTGATAGAACGCGCTAAGTTATTCTTAGACACACGAAGTGTCGCGCAGTCGATTCCAGTCCTGCAAACGCTTCGACCAAACTGAACGCAATCGATCGCCAAGGTGGCTGTCGTCCTGAGGCGGTAGCGTCGGCACCCGAAGTGCCAGACGGCCTGTACCCACACGACTTCGCCCCGCTCTCGATGTGCCTCCATTCACGAGAAAGGAACCCATCAAACTATGCAAGAGAACACTGAGAACTCGTCCACGGCCAACGATCGCAGGCCATCTGGGCCGACCGTTCGCGAGAACATGAACCAAGAACTCCATCGTCTACGCGATGAGCTTTCGCGCACTGCCCATGACATTCGAATGAAGACCAAAGGCGCAGGCGCCGAGGTACAAGACACGCGAAGAATGCTCGAGCGCGAGGCCAAGCGCTTCAGCGCGGAGGTCGAAGAAGCGGTCCAGCGGACACAGGAAGACCTCCTCGAAGCGGGTAAGAACCTCCGCATGCGCTTTCAGAAGCTCGCGAACCAAGTCGTCCTGCCCCCCAACTAACGCCGAATGAAACTCCAACGAGTCTATGATGATGTGATGGGCAAGCTATCGAGCTGGGCTGAGACGTTCGGCGAGATGCTTCCCAACATCATCGTCGCGCTGCTGGTGTTGGCGCTGTTCTGGCTCGTCGCGCGTGTGGCGTGCAGTGCGAGCGATCGTGCCCTTCGCCGTTTCGAAACGCACGAGGCGGCGCGCGACCTCGTCTCGCGGATCATCAGGATCGGAGTACTGCTCGCCGGTGTGGTCGTCGCTCTCGGGGTGATGAACCTCGACAAGGCTCTCGCGTCGATCCTCGCTGGTGCAGGAATCGTCGGGCTTGCGCTTGGTTTTGCCTTTCAGGATCTCGCAGGAAACCTGATTTCGGGTATCGGTCTCGCCATTCACCAGCAATGGCCGTTCAAGATCGGTGACGTCGTCGAGACCAACGACGTGTTTGGCGTCGTCGAGAAGATTTATCTCCGCACATCCATCATTCGGACGCTCGACGGAAAGATGGTCGTCATTCCAAACAAGCAGATCTATCAGAACAAGGTATTGAACTACTCGGCATCAGGAACGCGGCGCATCGATCTCGAATGCAGCGTTTCCTATGGAGACGACCTCGACAAAGTGAAGCGGGTCGTCACAGACACGCTCGCGGCGATCGAGCCGCGCGACCGCTCACGGGAGGTCGAGGTATTCTTCACGGGCTTCGGGAGCAGCGCGATCGACTTGGTGGGAAGATTCTGGGTAGACTATGAGAAGCATCCTGACTTTCTCGACGCGCGGAGTGAAGCCGTTCTCGCGATAAAGAAGGCGTTCTCCGACAACGACATCGTCATTCCATTCCCAATACGCACGCTGGACTTCGGAATTCGGGGAGGAAAGCCACTGGCGGACGCGCTCCCCGCAAAGGAGGCATCGTGAGAACCGGCGCACGCATCCGCATACGCAAAGCCAGGCCACGACGCAGGCCCCGTGCATCGTCCCAAAGCACCCGGCGGAAGCCGCCGGCGCCGAAGCTGTCGGGTCGTCCTCATGTCCTAGTTCTCGGCCAGAACGACCTGTCCGCCCGTATCGTGCGCTCGGTTCGAAGCCTTGGCGTTCAGTGCAGGCGAGTGGGAACGCCGGAAGATGCCAGCGCTGCCGTCAACGAGCTCACCAAGGCGCTACTCATCGTTCCACCGATCCCGAGCGTCTCGGTGCTCACTTTTGCGCAGCGCAACAAGACCAACGACCGAGGAGTGCCGGTTTTCGTCGTGATGGAAGGTCCGTTGCCCACGCGCACGGTGGGAAGCCTCTACCAGAACGGCGTCGAGGCGGTTTTCGAATGGCCCGTCGATGCTCAGGCCCTGAAGCGTACGGTGTTTCGGCTCAGTGCGCCCGAGCTGGGGGGCTGGGGGCGGTCCAAATCCCCGGCCGAAATCGCGCTCGAGGAGACCGCGCGAGCCCACTTGAATGCCGACGCCGTTCCCTTCGGAGCCGACTTCGGGGTGGAGGCGTCTCATCGGTTCGTGATTCTCAAGGGGAGTCTCGACGCTCTCTGGCAGCTCGAGCTCGCGCGGCAGATTATTGCGGAGATCCCCGGCGTTGACGACGTGATCGCCGAGGGCGTCGAGATCACTGGGCAAGCGCAGGAGGATAGGGCGACGGCGAAGGCGATTCGTGAGGTCCTGCGTCATGCTTCCTCAGTCGAGGCCTCGACCTTGGCCGTCGCGGTGCGAGCTGGTGAGGCCACCATCACTGGATCGGTGCGGGACAAACGCGAGGCGTCGCGGGCGCTCGAGCTCCTGCGTCAGGTGCGCGGCGTTCGACGGGTGCATGACTACCTCGTCGTCTCTGAGAAGGGCAAGAAGCAAGACAAGATACTCGCCCGCCGCGTCCGGGCATCGTTGCGAACCAGGTACCCCGACATTCCGATCCATCTCGCCGTATTTGGGAACGTCGCCGTTCTCTCAGGCCGTGTGCCGAGGGCTGCGATTCGCGAACAGATCAAGCAACTGGTCTCCAATCAGGATGGTGTGGAGCGCGTCGTCGACAAGCTCAGCGTAAGCGGACGCGCGCGCCTCCGGCGCTAGCCGCGGCCTGCAATCACGAGACTCATCGGTTCGTTTGGCCCTGGACGTCGTCCGTGAGCGGAGACGCTGCGTCGAGCCAGTTTGGAAATGCTTCGCCGAGCCCTACGAGGATCATCTGCGCGGCGATCCCCGTCAGCCTTGCCCTAGGTCCCAATGCCGCTCGAGTTGGTCGACTTCCTCTTGGCGATCTCCCTCGTATCGAATCAGCCCGCGTCCTTCCATCGTATCGACGAGCTGCTCTGCCTCGAGCGCGGAGCAATCCAGCAGCGTGAGCACGGCAGCCCTTAGATCACCCTTTCCGCGGACATACCCGGCAGGGGCCGTCCCGCTGAATCGCGCCGACAGCTTGCGCCTGAGCTCCTCGAGATCGATGTCTTCCGGAATCATGCCAACCGTTGTACGTCTTCGTGTCATGTCCTGCAAAGCAGCCGGCGAGTCGGGGGAATAGCCCATGCACCACGAAACCATGAATGGAATCGTCATCCTCGTGGCGCTCGGCTCGGGGTCGCTCTGGCTTGCGTGGCGGCTGAGGATCCCCTCGATTCTAGTCCTCCTCGCGGTCGGTTTCGTTGCCGGTCCAGTGACGGGCCTTTTTAGACCCGACGAAGTGCTCGGGGCGCTGACTTTTCCATTCGTTTCGCTGGCGGCGGCGGTCGTGCTTTTCGAAGGAGGGCTTACGGCGAGCTGGGAAGAGATCCGTGGGGTCGCAAAGCCGGTTCGACGCCTCATTGTCATTGGCATTCCCGTCACCTGGGGCGTGCTCTGTCTTGCTGCGCACTATCTCCTCGGGCTGAGGATCGAGCTCGCGCTTCTTCTCGGGGCGATCTTGGTGGTGACCGGACCTACTGTCATCGGACCCCTGTTGAGGCACGCTCGCCCGCGAGGCTCGGTCAGCTCCGTCTTGAAGCTCGAGGGCATCATCAATGATCCGATCGGCGCCATCCTCGCAGTCCTCGTATTTCAAGGGATCAAGGCGGAGGAGGTTGAGCGGGCGTTTTCGGTCGTGAGCATTGGCGTCCTCAAGGCCGCCTTGCTGAGCGGGGCTCTCGGGTTCGCCGCTGCGTTTCTGTTCGTCAAAGTCCGTGAACGCGGTCTCTTGCCACAGTTCCTTCACAACGCCGTCGTCCTTCCGTTCGCGCTGGTCGTGTACGCGATCGCAAATCACATCCAGGCAGAATCGGGGCTTCTCGCCGTCACGATCATGGGGATCGCGCTTGCGTCGCAGAAGAAGGTCGATATGGAGCCGAGCCTCGAGTTCACCGAGCACGCTCGTATCCTACTCATTTCGATGCTCTTCATTCTTCTGACCGCGCGGATGGAGCTCACCGACGTGACCGGCCTGCCGCTCTCCGTCCTCGGCTTCGTCGCGGTAGTCATCTTCCTTGCCCGCCCTCTTTCTGTCGCACTGTCGACGGCGCGATCCGGTCTTTCGGGCAAAGAACGAGTCTTCATTGGTGCCATGGCGCCGAGGGGCGTAGTTGCTGCGGCCGTCTCGTCTCTGTTCGCCCTCGAGCTGGTCGATGCGGGGTACCAGGAGGCGTCCATCCTGATGCCGGTCACGTTCGCGGTCATCGCGCTCACGGTTCTCGTCTCGGGCCTTTCCGCGGTTCCTCTCGTCAAATGGCTCGGGCTCGCGCAGGAACGGCCGCAAGGCGTGCTGATCCTCGGCGCCGATCGCGTGGGTCGCGTCTTTGGCCAGGCACTGAAGCAACAGGGGGTCCAAGTCTTGGTGGTCGATTCGGACGCTGCGAAAGTCAACGAGGCGCGTAGGCTCGGGCTTCGAGCGGCCAAGGGCGAAATGCTCTCGCGCCGCCTGTTGCGTGACCTCGACCTCGACGGGATCGGACGTTTCGTCGCACTGACCCCGAACGACGACGTCAACATGTTGGCCGTCGCTCACTTCGAGAAGCTCTTTGGGGCATCGAACGTTCACCAGATCCGGCCAAGCACCGATCTCGGGCGACCCCTGCCGAACTATGCGAGCGAGCTCCAAGCGCCACATGTCGCTGCCGGCGCCACCTTCGACAAGCTCGATGCCCTCGCAAAAGCCGGTGCGGCTACGACGACGGTTTCGCTCGAAGAGACGTCCACACTCGAGGATGTTCGAGAGCGGCTCGGTCCCGACTCGGTGCCACTCTTTGCCGTAACAGACGACGGCAAGGTCGAGTTCGTGCACGTAGACGAGCCATGGCCGACCTCCGGCACCTTGGTGTCACTGACGCCGCACTAGTCGGCGCCAGCGTCAGCGTTCAGGGTCGGCTGCCCAGGTACGCTTTGACGGCGCGCGGCATGGGCTGCCTGCTGAGCGCCTTCGTCAGCGCCCAACGCTCCTCTGCGGGCTCTTCGACGAAGTGCGTTTCGCTGCCTTCGCGAAATGCGATCGGCACACCGTCGCGGAATAGGATGCGGTTCTTGGGTGTCGCCGGGACCCGATGGCCTGGGGTGATGATGCCCACGAGATTGAGTGGGTCGGCCGCGCTGACGGAAATCAGCTGACCTGTCTTTGCCGCTCGGCGGGCCTTGCGCAGGGCGGTCACGGCTTCGGGGATAGCGTATTGCTCGCCCCCGAAGCCGGCGACGAAGCGGCCGCCTCGGATGAGGCCCCGCGCTTCGAGACGCCGGTAGACGCGTAGAAGCATGTACCAAGGGGGTAGGTCGCCTTCGCGGTCGAGCACGCGCCGAAAGACCACGCCCCACCGGCGAAGGAGCGTCCAAGCGATGCTCTCGATGTCATGCTCTTCGGAGGCTTCCGGCAATACCGACCAGCGCCCGGCTGCTTCCATGCTGTACGCCGCCACTGCGCGTCGGCCCCTCCGTTGACGCTTCGCGTCCGGCGCAAGGAGCGCGCGGAGGCCGGTGAAACCGTCGGCTGTTACGAGGCCGAGCGACACGAGCTCTCCAAGCGCGCATTCGGCCCGGGTCGGAAGCAATCCCGTGTCTCGGACCACGTCGTCGAAGAAGCTCGCGCCCGATCGCCGCAGCGCGCCGAGCGCGAGTCCCGCATCGCTCGACACTGGCTCCTCCCCAATCGAACGAAAACGCCAGGTCGGCGCCTGCGCTCGCCGGGCGAACGCGATGGGGCTGGTTCGGATTGGGCTCGATGCGCGTCCGGCGGGAGGCGTGCGTCGGCTCCACGTCATGCGTCCCGAGATGCACAGTTGATCGAGCCAGCTCGGGTCGTAGCCACGCATGCGGACTGGAAACACATCGGCTTCCCACGCTGCGGCGCCCGCCTCCATGCCTTCGAGCTGCTCGAGGATTGCCGCTAGACCTTCGGGCCCTTCCATGCGCGCCTCGGGCGCGGCGTGCTGCCAGCCCAAGAGGAAGCGAAGATAGTCTGCGGCGGGAACGGCTTCGATCTCTTTTCGAAGCCGGTTGAGCGTATAGCGGTGAATGCGGGCGAGCAGGCCCCGCTCACACCACTCCACGTTCGTCGAACCTGGCGTGAATGTGCCTCGGAGCACGAAGCCTTCGCCCTCGAGTGCCGAGAGGGCGCCATCGACCATGCCTCCATCGAGACGCAGCGTTCGCGCGAGCTGCTCGGCGGTCACGGGCCCCGAGGCTTGCAATCGCCCTCGCACAATCTCGCGCGCGGCGTCGTCGGAGGTCCATGCTTCGGCTCGATGGCGCTCTGGCACGGTGACGGACGTCTCCGCGCGACCTCGGGGCCAGGTCGTCTCGAGCAGCGGGAGTCGTTCGGTCGCAGACCACATCGCTGAACCATCGGCAATGAAACACGTCGCGCGGCCGGCCGCGGCGAGCTCGTTCAACCAGCCCAGCCACTCGCCCGTGATCGCCTCTTCGTTCGTGACGCAATGGTGAAGCAGAAGCGCATCGTGCATCTCCTCGGCGTCCCGCGGCTCGGGCCACGCTTCACTTCGAACCCGATCGATCGCCGCGCCGTCGAGCGCACCGAGGTCCGACGCGCGCGTCGGGTCGAGCCATCTACGAGACATGACGGCGTGGGTTCGCCGCTCCTCGAGCGGCGCGTCGTCGAGGAAGGCGTAGGGCTTGGCGCTGAGGATTTCCTGGGCGAGCGGCGAGGGCTCGGTCAGGTCGCGGGCAATGAGGTTGAGATCGCCGTCTCGCATGCGGGCGAGCAGCGCCTCGAGGCCTTCGATGTCCATCGCTTCGTGAAGGCAGTCTTCGATCGTTTGCTGGACGAGCGGGTGGTCAGGGACCTCGCGGTCGCCGGCCACGTTCTCGAGGCAGGCGACTTGATCCGGGAAGCAGAGTGCCAGGAGATCGTCGGCCTGCATGCGCTGGAACGGAGGAGGCACCTTCTTCCCACCCCGGAAGCGAAGGAGCGCGAGCGCTCGGGTCGCATTCCATCGCCATCGGGTCTGAAACATTGGCGCATCGAGCATCGCTTGCACGAGGACATCGCGGACGTTCTCGGGGCGCAAGAACTGGAACACATCTTCGAGCGGAAAGCTGTGGGTCGGTCCGAGCGAGAGAACGATCGCGTCTTCGGTGGCCGCCGCTTGAAGCTCGACGTTGAAGCTTCGGCAGAAGCGTTTCCGGAGCGAGAGCCCCCAACCGCGATTGATGCGGCTGCCGAAGGGCGCGTGAAGAACGAGATGCATCGCGCCCGTCTCGTCGAAGAAGCGCTCGAGCACGACCGTGTCGCGCGTCGGCATGGCGCTCAGCGCGATGCGTGCCGCTACGAGGTACTCGGCGAGTTGCCTCGCAGCTAGCTCGCCGATCGCAGTCTCGGTCTGGAGCCACGCCATGACGTTGGCTAAGTCGTGGTGTCGCGCCTCGATGCCTTGGCGGATCGCGTTGACCGACTCCGAGAGAAGGTCGGCGCGCGCGGGCGCCTCGCCGAGCCAAAACGGCAAGGTCGCGGGTTTGCCCTTGGCATCTGCGACACGGACCACACCCTGCTGAACACCGAGGATCTGGTACGAGTGGTTGCCAAGCTGGAAGATGTCGCCGGCCGCGCTCTCGAGCGCCAAGTCCTCGTTCACGGTACCGACGCGAAGGCCTTCCGGCTCGAGCCGAACTTCGTAGTCGAAGTTGTCCGGGATCGCTCCGCCATTCGTGATCGCGGTGAGCCGGGCGCTTCTTCGCGGACGGACGCGGTGATTGACCTCGTCGCGGTGGAGGTATGCGCCTCGCCGCCCTCGGCTCGTGGCGAAGCCTTCGGACAGTACCCCGAGGACTTCGTTGAACGTGTTCTCGCGCAGATTGCGATAAGGCCACGCGCGCCTGATCCACCCGAGTAGCTCCTCCTCGCCCCATTCCCCTTGGGCGGCAGCCGAGGCAACGATCTGCTGGGCGAGGATGTCGGTCGAGCCCTCGGGGATTCGAATGCGATCGAGCTCGCCGCGAAGGACGCAACGCATCAATGCTGCGCATTCGACGAGGTCGTCTCGACTCAACGGGAAGAGCCGGCCCTTCGGCGTGCCGCCGTACCAGTGGCCGGAACGACCGACGCGCTGGAGGAACGTGGCCACCGAATGCGGCGAGCCGAGCTGGCATACCAGGTCCACGTCGCCGACGTCGATGCCGAGCTCGAGCGACGCGGTGGCGACCACCGCGCGGAGCTCCCCCGACTTCAGGCGCCGCTCCGCGTCCAGACGATGGGCGCGCGAGAGGCTGCCGTGGTGTGCGGCCACCGCCTCCTCGCCGAGCAGATCCGCGAGATGACGGGTGACGCGCTCGGCGAGCTTTCGCGTATTGACGAAGACTAGGGTCGTCCGGTGCGCTTCGATCAGGGCCGCGAGCTTGGCGTAGATCTCTTCGAAGACCTCGTGTGACATCACGGTCTCGAGGGGCGCGCCCGGTAGCTCCACCGCGAGGTTCATGTCGCGCTGGTGCCCGACGTCGACGATCCGACAAGCCGGAGGAGCGTCCCGCCCTTCGGCCGCGCCAACCAAGAAACGGGCGACCTCTTCGATCGGGTTCTGCGTGGCGGAGAGGCCAATCCGCGTGATGTCACGGCCGACCAGCGCTTGCAGGCGCTCCAGCGAAAGTGCCAAGTGGGCGCCCCGCTTGTTCGTCACGACCGCATGAATCTCGTCGACGATGACCGTGCGAACGTCGGAGAGCATCCGCCGGCCGCCCTCGCTCGTGAGCAAGATGTACAGCGACTCGGGGGTGGTCACGAAGATGTGCGGCGGCTTCTTCACCATCTTCGTGCGCATGTGGGAGGGGGTGTCTCCTGTGCGCACCGCCGTTCGAATGTCGACGTCGCCGTAGCCCAGCTCTTCGAGCGTTCCACGAATCCCCTCGAGCGGTGCCTGGAGGTTCTTTTCGATGTCGTTGCTGAGCGCCTTGAGTGGCGAGATGTAGAGGATGCTGACTTTGTCCTCGAGCCCATCCCGCAAGCCGCGCTTCACCATCTCGTCGATCGCACAGAGGAATGCCGCGAGCGTTTTCCCCGACCCCGTAGGCGAGGCGATCAGGGTGTGAGTCCCTTCGGCAATCGCCGGCCACCCCTCGATTTGTGGGGGAGTCGGCTCGGCGAACGTGCGCTCGAACCACGTGGCAACGGCAGGGTGGAACCCGGCTAGACCCATTGAGCATCTCTAGCACCCGCCCACCCTCACCAACAGTCCCAGCGACAGCGTTCAGCGACAGCGTTCAGCGCCAGCGCCGCCGCGGCGTCAGTGCGGCGCCGAGCACCACGGCTTCCCGGATCGCCTCGGGCTGTCTCATTGATGCGACCAGTTCGGCGCTGATCGTTCCCGTCGGAACCCGCCGCCTCATGGGGGCTTGCGCAGCAACCACGACCTCGCCGACCCCGCGAATCGATCGCCGCGCGGCGTCGAGAATTCGGTCATGGAGTGTCGGCTGTCTGACTGTGGCCAACACCGCGGCAGCCATGATCCAGCGCGGATCCCCGCCGACCGTCTCCCCCTGCGCAAGCGGCTCCATCAATCGTTTCACCGTGGCGTGCTCGGCATGAAGATACGCGAGGCTCGGAATGTTCAGGAGCTGAAATCCATCGAGCTCCGGCCAGGGGCGCTGCAACAAGACATCCACCATCGAGTCGGCGACGGTGTGCAGCTTGTCGTCCGAAAGCCCCACCCAGTTGCCGCCAAGCGGCAAGTAGTAGAACTGCACGTCCGGGTGGTCGGCTTCCCAGCGCTCCCAAAGGTCGTCGGCGGCATCGTGCTGTCCGAGGTGGTGGAGCGCGCGAGTCGCCATATAGATTCGCAGCCGTTCGGGTGGGTGCTCGTCGATGATGCCGCCGTCTTGAAAGATTGCGGCAGTGCGCTGCGGAGAGCCCGGATTGCGGAAGGCGCGCGCCATCGTTTCCACATACGCCGGTCCGAGCATGAGCGTCCCCAAGACGTCGGCGAAGACCTCTGGCAGCCAAGGGCCAAAGAGCCGGCGAAGCCACCCGCCGTCGAGCTCCATCTCCGACATCGGAATTTCGACGCGGTCCGGGAGCCCGAGCCGGCTCCGAAGCCCGGAGTCAATTCCTTCCGTGCTGAAGTAGAAGTCGTGCGCGACCTCGTGTGCAATCGCGGGCCAGTGCCAGACGCTGTGGTCGAATCCGGCCGGAAGTCGAAGGGGCGCAACGCGTGTGGAGGCGAACCGAGGCACGATCGAGAGGTTCCAGTCGCCGGTGACAGCGATGGGCTGACTCGTTCGGAGGTCGAGCCCCTGCACGCGCGCGAGCTCGAGAATCGGCGCGTAGCAGGCGTCCGCGATAGCGTCTGCATCCACGAGGAACGACGAGCCCCCACGCGTGCGCTGACGCGCCATCGCGGTCAGGTAGCGGAGCAGCTCTTCGAGCCCCTGGATCATCGTCGCGTCTTGAACGATGGTGGAGATCGTCGGGCTCCCCCGCAAGGAGCGCTCGATGGTCTCGATGCGCCCGAGCAGGTCTTCCCGGAGGGCGGGCGCCAAGCGAGTCAGACGTGGATCGGTCTCCGCCTTCAGCAGAAGGCCGGCCGATTCCTGCTTCAGGCGCGCGAGCCGCTTCCGTGCAGCTTCGAGAAACTCGGCCTCTTTCGGCCGCTGTGCCGCCGCCTGCGTCTGTGTCCGCGCCGGCGCCTGTGCCGGCGTTTGTGCTCGTGCCGGCGTCTGTGCCTGTGCCGGCGTCTCCGTCCGCGCCGCTGTCTGCCTCTGCTCCCGCCGCTTCTTCCGCCGGTCCCACCAGCGCTTGAGCAGTGGGTAGACAATGTAGATCAGGAGCGCGATCTCGCCGATGTGCTCGCTGAGCCAGTCAGGCATCGTGCGTCAGCGCTTCCTTGGCGTGTAGCCCAGCCGCTTGCGTTCGAGCGGCCCTTCGCCGCGCTTCGCAACGACGTCTGCCAGAATCAGCCGAGCTACGAACACGCGCGGTTGCGCGATGAGCTTGGCGAGCGGTCGGGTCTTAGATTTGGCTGTCATCGTCCTTGCCCGTGGACTTGCCGATCGCGTCTCGCATCTCGGTGTCGGCCGCCACGTTGCGGAGGTTGTAGTAGTCCATCACCCCAAGGTTGCCTGCCCTCAGGGCCTCGGCCATGGCCGCGGGGATCATGGCTTCGGCCTCGACGAGTCGCGCGCGCATCTCCTCGACCTTCGCGCGCATTTCCTGCTCGTTCGCCACGGCCAAGGCGCGCCGGCCTTCGGCGCGGGCCTGCGCGACCTGCTTGTCGGCTTCAGCCTGTTCGGTCATCAGCTTGGCGCCGATGTTGGTGCCCACGTCGACGTCGGCGATGTCGATCGAGAGGATGTTGAACGCCGTGCCGCTGTCGAGACCGCGGGCGAGCACGTTCTTGGAGATCGAGTCGGGGTTCTCCAGCACCTCGGCGTAGTTCATGGAAGATCCGATCGTCGATACGATGCCCTCGCCAACGCGCGCGACGACGGTTTCCTCGGTGGCGCCGCCGACCAAGCGGTCGATGTTGGATCGCACGGTGATTCGCGTGACGACCAAGAGCTGAATGCCGTCTTTCGCGACGGCGGTGATCTTTGGCGTGGTGATGACGCGAGGATTGACGCTCGTCTGAACCGCTTCGAGAACGTCGCGGCCCGCGAGGTCGATCGCTGCGGCTTGCGAAAAGCCGAGCTCGATGCCCGCTTTGTCCGCGCTGATGAGCGCATTGACCACTCGCTGGACGTTGCCGCCTGCGAGATAGTGCGATTCCAGAATGTTCGTTTCGGTGTCGATGCCCGCCTTGACGGCCGCGATGCGCGGATTGACGACCGCACCCGGCGAGACGCGACGCAGCCGCATGCCGATCAGCTCGCCGAAGCCGACCCGCGCACCGCTCGACCAGGCTGCGATCCAAAGTCGGACCGGGATCAGCCAGACAAACAGAACGAAAACGACGATGATGAGTAGAAATATCAGGGCAAGAGGAGCGAATTCCATGGGGCTTCCTTCCTAGGTGGCATCCGGAATGCGCACGACGACGCGTACACCTTCCACGATCATGACTTCGACTTCTTGGCGGCTATCGATGTATTCGCCTTCGGTCATGACATCGACTTCCGTGGATCCAAAGCGCACTCGGCCGACGGGCCGAAGGGGCGTGACCGTCACGCCCCGCTGCCCGACCAATTCACTTCGGTCTCGCTGAGAGACGGCGTCTACTTGGCTGTGCTCCAGCACCATCTTTCGGCCGGCACGGCTTTTCGGGAGCCAGAGCAACATGACGACCGCGGCGACCACCGACACGCCGCCGCTGATGCCTCCCCAAAGGGGGCCAAGCTCCGTCCATGCGGCGACCGCACCGGCGCCGAGAGCGAGCACGCCGAGGACACCCGCGACGCCGAACCCGGGGACAACCGCGACCTCGGTGAAGAGGAGCAACAGGCCGATCACCAGGACGGCGATGATCACGGTCACCGTCATCCGTGTTCCTCGGGGCGGACGATCAGCTCCGGTCCGTCTTTCCCAACGACACGGACGCGAGTCCCTCGCGGAACGAACTCGCGTTCGCTTGCGGCCTCGTAGCGCTTGCCGTCGATGACGACCTTTCCGGCCGGACGCAGGTCCGTCAACGCTTCACCGACGCGGCCGACGAGGTCCGACGCGGCCGGCGCGGAAAGCCAGCCAGACTCGGCCTCCTGGAGGACCAGAGCTTGCCCGAACGAGGTCCGCGAGAGCAGGCGCATGGCGACCAGCGCGAGAACGAACGCACCAAGGAGCGATAACAAGACCCGTGTCATCGCATCGGCGAGCAGTCCGGTCTGAAACGAAACGTTGATCGGCATGCCGATCAACGAGAGCACGAGGGCCGTGATCACACAGATCAACCCGAGCACGCCGGGAACGCCGAATCCCGGAACGAAAAAGATCTCGACGATCACCAGGATGATCCCGGTCAAGAACAGTAGCGCCTCCTCCCAGCCCACGAGGTGAACCACGGCGTGCCCGCCGAAGAACAACGCAAGCGAGATGAAACCGGCGACCGTGAAGGCGCCGACGGTCCGCGTGTAGAACGCGATCATGAGGCCAAGCATGCCAATCGACAGCAAGAGGCCGCTGACGGTCGGCTCGGTGAGCCAGCGCGCGATCTCTTCGCCCCAGTTGAGCTCGGAGGTCACTAGCGACGGCGCTTCGAGCGTCAGGGCTTCGAGCACGGCTTCGAGGTCGTCGAAGCGACCGTCTGCCATACCGAGCTTGATCGCTTGGTCGGTGTCGAGTGTCAGGAGCTTCCCTGCGTCGACGATGCCGTCGATCACGACTTCGCGATCGACCATCGCTTCGGCGATGTCCCCGCGGCGTCCGTTGGCTTCGGCGGTTGTGCGCATCTCCGCGCGCATGTAGGAGACCATCTTCTCGCCCACCGCTTCGACTTGGCCGCCACCTGCCTGAACCGGGGTCACCGCGCCGATCGTCGCGGCTTCACTCATCAGGACGTTGTCGCAAGCCAAGCTGATCAAGGCGCCCGCGCTGATCGCGCGCGGGTGGACGAAGGCCACCGTCCGAGGCTTGGCTTCGAGGATGGCGTCGCGAATCTGAATGGCCGCGTCGACGCGTCCGCCAAGGGTGTTCACCTCGAGGATGATGGCCGCGGCATCCGGGTTGTCTTCGATCGCCCGGCGTACGAACGCGGCGAGCCCGAGCTCGACGGTGCGGTCGATCGCGACCACGACGACCTTGCTCCCCGGAGGCGCGTCGATCGGCAGCGCTTGCACGTCGCCAGCGACGTTCGCACTTGGCGCCGGCCGGTAGCCCGAGTCGGCGTCGTCCTTCTCGTCGCCCTTTTGGCCGAAGGCGGCCTGCGCGCTGCACAACACTGTGCAGGCGAGCAAAAAGCCCCGGAAGCTCAATCGCGACTTCGTGGCCCACCTCACTTGGTGAAACCTAGCTCCCTTGGGACCCTAGCTCAATGCCGTACTTCTTCAGAATCGTTCGAGCGAGGACGGTTTTGTGAACTTCGTCGGGGCCATCGTAGATCCGGGCGGCTCGTTCGTGCCGAAAGAACCAGGACAGGGGGGTATCGTCGGTCATGCCGAGGCCGCCGTGCACCTGAATCGCGCGGTCGACCACGCGCTGAAGGACCCCCGCGACGTTGAACTTGATGGCCGAGATCTCGTTGCGGGCCGCTCGCGTCCCCTCGCGATCGATCTTCCAGGCCGCGTGATAGACCGCGAGCCTCGCCGAATCGATTTCCGCCCGGCTTTCCGCGATCCAGTGCTGGATGACCTGTTGGCTGCCGAGCGGGCGGCCGGGCGCGATGAGGCGTTCGCACGCCCTCTTGCACATCAAGTCGAACGATCGTTCGCAGATGCCGAGCCAGCGCATGCAGTGGTGGATTCGACCGGGCCCGAGGCGTTCCTGCGCGATCATGAAGCCGAAGCCCTCCTGACCGAGGATGTTCTCGACCGGCACGCGGCAGTCTTCGTAGGTGATCTCCGAATGGCTCTGCCAGCCGTAGCCAAGGTCGCCCATGATCGAGAGGCGCCGAACGTGCTCGAAGCCCGGCGTCTCGGTCGGGACGATGATCTGACTGGCGCGCTTGTGCGGCGTGGTATCGGGGTTGGTGACCGCCATGACGATGGCGAAATCAGCCAGGTGACCGCCGCTCGTGAACCACTTGCGCCCATTGATGACCCATTCGTCCCCGTCCCGGACGGCCGTCGTGTCCATCCACGTGGGGTTAGAGCCCGCGCGGCCCGGCTCGGTCATCGAAAAGCAGCTTCGGATCTGGCCCGCTGCAAGCGGACGCAGCCAACGCTCTTGCTGCGCCTCGGTGCCGAACTTGTGGAGGATCTCCATGTTGCCGGCGTCGGGCGCCTGGCATCCGAACACGTAGTGGCCGAGCGGACTCCGGCCGAGGATCTCGCTCATGTGCGCGTGTGGCAGGAAGCCGAGCTCCATGCCGCCGTACTCGGTGGGCATCTGCGGCGCCCAAAGTCCGGCGGCCTTGCAGCGCTCACGCGCCTCGTCGCAGGCGGGCAGCGCGGCTTCGAACGATTCTCGGGCGGCCTCCTCGAGCGGGTAGACCTCTGCTTCCATGAACGCGCTGGCGCGTTGCAGAAGGTCTTGCAGCTCGGGCGGTGTACTGAAGTCCATCGATGTCCTCCGGATTGCGCGGAGCATGATAAGCTCCCGGCCTTCCGAAAGCGAGGACCCATGCCGCCGGTGCCCCCAAAGAACGCTGGACCCGTTCGCGATGCGCATCGCTTCGATGAAGCGAGGCTCGACGCCTGGATGAGCGAGCACGTCGACGGCTACACCGGCTCGCTTCAGGTGTGTCAGTTCAAGGGCGGTCAATCGAATCCGACGTACTGGCTCGCGGATCGGGAGCGACAATATGCGCTGCGCAAGAAGCCGCCCGGCAAGCTGCTCCAGTCGGCCCACATGGTCGACCGTGAATACCGCGTCATGCACGCCTTGCGTGACACCGACGTGCCTACGGCGACGATGTACGCGCTTTGCGAGGACGAATCGATCATCGGCACTGCGTTTTTCGTGATGGAGTATGTCCAGGGCAGGATCTTCTGGAACGTGCAGCTTCCGAAGCTCGTGCCTGCCGAACGCGCGGCGGTCTATGAGGAGCTCGCCCGCGTCTTGGCCGCCATTCATACCGTCGACGTCGACGCGACGGGCCTCTCGGACTACGGTCGCCCCGACGCCTATGTCGCGCGCCAGGTGAAGCGATGGAGCAAGCAGTACGTTGCGTCTCAGACGGCTGATGTCGCCCAGATGAACACGCTCATCGAGTGGCTTCCTGCGAACATCCCCGACGACGAAGCGACCTCACTGGTGCATGGCGACTACCGCCTGGACAACCTCATCTTTCATCCGACTGAGCCGCGGGCGCTCGCGGTCATCGACTGGGAGCTCTCGACGCTCGGACACCCGCTCTCTGATTTGGCATACACCTGCATGCTGTATGACGTGATGCTCCCGAAGATCGGGGGCTTGGCCGGCGTCGACTTCGACACGAGCGGCATCCCGAGCGAGGGCGCGCTCGTCGCGCGCTACTGCGAGCTCGTTGGGCGCGACGGGGTCCCCGACCTCAACTACTACAAAGCGTTCTCCTTGTTTCGCCTCGCTGCGATCGCGCAAGGCGTGTACAAGCGGAGCATCGATGGGAACGCGAGCTCGACGGAGGCCTCCATGTTTGGTGCCGCCGTACCGCACCTCGCGGGGATTGCCTGCGGCCTCGTCGGGATTGGATGAACGAATGATTCAACGCATCGTGCTATTCAAGCTCAAGGACGAGTACTGCAATGACCCGGCGCGCGCCGAGTTCGTGCAGCGTACGCACAAGGACCTGAGCGCGCTCAGCCAAGTTCGAAGCGTCACGGTGGGCGCCCCCGCCGATGAAGCCTCGGGAGCGAGTTGGGACATCGCGATCACCGTGTGCTTCGACTCGATGGACGACGTGAAGGCGTACATCCCCGACCCCGCCCATCGAGCCTACGTCGACGGCTACGCGATGCCCCGAATCGAGGTCCGCAAGGCCTGGAACTTCGAGATCTAGTTGTGGTCGCCCGGGGGCGGCGCGTCTGCTAGATCCGGCGCGCGGTCATGATTCCACGCTATACCCCCTCCGAATTCCAGTCTCTTTGGTCCCAAAAACGCAAGTACGAGGCTTGGTTCGACGTCGAAGTCGCCGCCTGTCGCGCGATGGAGAACGCCGGCATCGTGCCCGCGGGCACGGCGGACAAGGTCGCCCCGTTCCGTGAGAAGCTCGACCCTGACGCGATTGACGAGATCGAGAAGGTCACGCGTCACGACGTCATCGCGTTTCTGACGCACGTCGAAGGCCTCGCCGGGGAGCCGGCGCGCTGGTTGCACCGCGGGATGACGTCGTCGGACGTGCTCGACTCCGCGCTCGCGCTTCAGCTGGCCGAGGCGACCGACATGCTCTTGGTCCGGCTGGATGCGGTGCTCGAAGCGCTGCGTGGCCGGATCGAGGAGCATCGCCGGACACCTGCCATCGGCCGCTCGCACGGCATTCACGCCGAGCCGGTCACGTTTGGCTTGATTCTCGCGGGCCACTACGCGGAGCTCGCGCGCGACCGACAGCGGCTGATCACAGTCCGTGAAGACATTGCGGTCGGAAAGATTGCCGGCGCCGTCGGCACGTACGCCCATTTGACGCCGGCCATCGAAGCCGAGGCGCTCGGCTCGCTCGGGCTCCGTCCGGAGTCGGCATCAACGCAGGTCGTCGCGCGGGATCGGCACGCAGCCTATCTTTCGGTTCTCGGCGTCATCGCTGCAGGCATCGAGCGGTTCTCCACCAACGTTCGCCACTGGCAGCGCACTGAGGTTGGCGAGGCGGAAGAGCACTTCAAGAAGGGTCAGAAGGGATCGAGCGCGATGCCGCACAAGCGGAACCCCGTGCTGACAGAGAACCTCTGCGGCCTCGGCCGAGTGGTTCGCGCGGCGGTCGTTCCCGGGCTCGAGAACGTGGCGCTTTGGCACGAACGCGACATCAGCCACTCCTCGGTCGAGCGCATGATGATGCCCGACGCCACCGCGACCCTTGCGTTCATGCTCGATCGCGTGCGCATGGTGATCGCGGATTTGGTCGTGTACCCCGAGAGGCTCCGCCAAAACCTCGACCAGACCGGCGGCCTTTGGGCCAGCGAGGGCATTCTCCTCGCGTTGGTTGGACAGGGGCTCGGCCGCCAAGAGGCGTATGTGCTCGTGCAGCGCAACGCCATGCAGGCATTCGAAGGGGAGGGCGAGTTCCGGGCGCTCCTCCAACAGGATGCGGAGATTCGGAAACACTTGTCGGAAGACGAAATCGAGCGCGAGTTCGACTTGAATCACGCGCTTACCCATGTAGACACGATCATCGATCGCGTCTTGGAAGGAGCATGAGATGACGGTGTCGCAGGACACGCTGCACGGAGGCCTCTGGAGAACCCTGAAGGCAACCAACTTCGAATCCCTCGGCCACAAGTACGAGGGCAAGGTCCGCGACTGCTACATCGCGGATGGCAAGCGCTACATCGTGGTCACCGATCGCATCAGCGCGTTCGACCGCGTTCTCGGCACGCTTCCTTACAAGGGGCAGGTGCTCAACGGCTTGGCCGCGTGGTGGTTCGAGGAGACCAAGGGGATCGTGCCGAACCACGTCATCGACGTGCCCGACCCGAACGTCATGGTTGGCATCGAATGCGAGCCGCTTCCGGTCGAGATGGTCGTGCGGTCCTACATCACCGGGGTCACCTCGACCAGCATTTGGACTCACTACGACAAGGGCGTCCGCGTCTTCTGCGGCCATGAGCTTCCCGACGGCTTGAAGAAGCATCAGAAGCTCCCCGATGCGATCCTCACGCCGAGCACGAAGGCCGAGAAGGGCGAACACGACGTGTCCGCCTCGCGCGAAGAGATCCTCGCGATGGGCCGCATCACCGCGGAGGACTTCGATGAGGCTGCCGGCTACGCGATGGCGCTCTTCGCGCATGGTCAGAAGGTCTGCGCGGAGCGAGGGCTGATCCTCGTCGATACCAAGTACGAGTTCGGAAAGACCCCGGACGGCAAGATCGTGGTCATCGACGAGATTCACACGCCGGACTCCTCCAGGTTCTGGTACGCCAACAGCTACCAGGCGCGATTCGAGGCCGGCGAAGATCCCGAGAGCTTCGACAAGGAGTACGTGCGCCGTTGGCTCGCCAGCAATGGTTACACGGGCGAGGGGACGATTCCGACGATACCCGACGAGGTGCGTGTCGAGGCGTCGCGTCGATACATTCAAGCATGCGACGAGATCCGCGGCACAGCGTTCGCCCCGGACGAGAACGATCCGCTGCCCCGCATCGCCAAGAACCTGGGCCTAGGAGCACCATGAAAGCGAACATCTTCGTCACGCTCAAGCGCGAGGTCCTCGACCCGCAGGGCGACGCCGTCCGCCGCTCCTTGGGCTCGCTTGGATTCGAAGAGGTGAAGTCCGCGCGCGTCGGAAAGCTCATCGAGCTCGAGCTCGACGGCAACGACCGCGCGAACGCGGAGAGCCACATCCAATCGATGTGCGAAAAGCTCCTGGCCAACCCCGTCATCGAAGATTTCCACTACGAAATCGTCGATTGAGCGGTTTGGTTACGCCACCCGCCCACCCCCATGCTCTTGGGCGGGTCGGATGTAACTAGATGTGCTAGCCGAACAGGGTGACGTCCATTGACCTACCCGATGTTCGAGACGTCCTCGAGGCGCGCGCCGCTCATGAGCTTGCGGAGCACGAGAAGTGGGCTGCCGTCGCGATGTTGTTGCGTGACGGCGCCGTGGGACCGGAGGTGTTGTTCATCCGGCGGGCGGAGCATCCGCGCGACCCCTGGTCGGGGCACATGGCTTTTCCGGGTGGGCGGCAACAAAGCGAGGACGCTTCACTCTTGGAAACCGCGATTCGCGAGACGCGGGAAGAGGTCGGGCTCGACTTGTTCGCCGAAGCCGATCACATCGGGCAGTTGGACGATCTTCAAGCAATCGCCCGCGGCAAGCCGCAGGAGACGGTCATTCGTCCGTTCGTGTTCGAGGTGCACCAGGAGTCCCCGATTCGCGCCGACGAGAAGGAAGTGGCCGAGGCGCTCTGGACCCCGTTGGTGCCGCTCTATCGTGGAGAGGCGGACACCGTCCGCCCGTATCAGTGGCACGGCACGCAGATCGACTTCCCCGCGTATGACGTTGATGGCCGGGTCGTCTGGGGGCTCACCTACCAAATGCTCCGGTCTTTCTTCCGTATTCTGGGCTAGCCACCGACCCCGCCAGTGCTAGATACGGCCTCAGCCATGCCTGAAGCCGACCCCAATCGTCTCGTCCACTGCATCAAGCTCGACAAGGAGCTCCCCGGGCTTACGCGGCCGCCGTTCCCGAACGACGTGGGGCAGCTCGTCTACGAGAAGGTCTCGAAGGAAGCTTGGGATATGTGGCTTCAGGAGAGCGTCCGCTACATCAACACGTATCGCGTCGACCTCTCGTCCCGAGAGGGAACCGACTTCATGATGAAGCAGCTCAGGATCTGGCTCGGCTTCGAGGAAGGCGACCTCGCCGCGACCGCGTGGACGCCGCCCGAGGAGTAGCTCGGTCGGCTACTGGAAGTTCTGGACCGACCAGAAGCGGCCGTCGCCGGTCTCGTAGAACCCGCACGCGACCATCGAGTACGAAGTGTTCGTCATGTTGATGTAGTGTCCGTGGACTTGAAAGTCCTCGCCGGGGCCCTCGTCCCACATCGCTTGTAGGCACCCCTCGATGACGTGCTCCGTCGATCCCCAGCCCGGGCATTCGTTTTGCGCCCAGCCACGAGGAGAGCAGATGTCGTCTCGAAAGCCCGAGTGTGCGGCGCGCGTGCTGTCGTACTCCGAGTGCTGGTCGGCGCAGTCCTCTGCCTCCGTCCAACGCTGAAGCGGCGGCAGACATTGGCACTCCCATCGGAGTTGGTTGATTCGGTTCACGCAGTCCGCGTACGGGTCAGCCGAGCTCGGCAGCACCTCGGGTTGGCAGTTGGCGATGGGAGCCCCGAGTGGTCCGCCGCTACAGTCCGCGACAAAGCGAGGATCTCCCGGTGTACCGCTCGTTCCGCCCGTGGAGCTTCCCGGGCCGTCGTTCCAGAACGGCGAATCGCCGCAGCCGACGGCCAACGAGCAGAGTCCAATCATCGTGATCAACAAGCGCATGCGTCCCCCTCAATCGAAATTCTGCACGCCCCACACATCCCCCGAGGGCGTCGTGTAGAAGCCGCACGCCACCCGGGTGTACGTGCTCGTGGCCATCGATTCGTAGTGCCCATTCACGGTGTCGGGGTTGCCATCTTCGGGCCCCTCGTCCCACATCGCTTGGAGGCATCCAGTCACCACGTGGTCGTTGGACGGCCACCCGGGGCACTCGTTTTGCGCGCGCGCACCGCTGCCGCACGGCATGGCGGAGAAGCTCGCGTGCACCCCGTTCGTGCTGTCGTACTCGGCGTTGCTGTCGGTGCAGCTCTCGCCGTCTGTCCATCGCATGAGCGGCGGCAGGCATTGGCACTCCCAGCGGAACTGGTTGATGCGCGCGAAGCAGTCCGCATGGATGTCGCCCGTGCTCGGCGCCGGCACGGGGTTGCAGTCGGGAATCGGCGTCGGGAGCGGCCCGCCCGCACAAGGGTCGCCGGAGCCACCACCGGCTCCGCCAGCGCCAGCGCCAGCGTCCGTGCCCGCGTCAGCGTCCGCGCCAGCGTCCGTGCCAGCGTCCGTGCCAGCGTCAGCGTCCGTGCCAGCGCCAGCGTCCGTGCCAGCGCCAGCGTCCGCGCCAGCGTCAGCGTCCGTGCCAGCGCCAGCGTCCGTCCCTGCGGTTCCGCCCGTGCCCAGGTTCCTCGGTGGCTCGGCGCCGGAGGCATCGCCGATCTCGGCGCCTTCACACGACAACGTCAGCGCGAGCAGCGCGACTAGCCAAGCGCGAGTCCCCATACGACTCTCAAGTTAGCAACCCATTCGGGTGAGCCCAAATGGGTAGGACAGTTGCTTACATCGATGTGCGCCGAAAGACCTAGGGAAGGAAACGCGCCCGGGCTTTGGCGGGCGGAAGTGGGCATTGATCGTACTTGCCGAACACCCGGTACCGCACGCGGGCCACGACTTGATAGAAGAAGTCGGTCAGCCATCTCGGCAGGAAGCGGAACCAGGAGAGCGCCTTTGCCGGGTAGGGCATCTCTGCCATCGCGAGTGCTGCCGCGCGGGAGCGTACGAACACCTCGCCGCGTTGCAGGTACACGACGGTCTCGATTTCGCTCGGAAACTCCGGATGCAGCGCACGCGCCCGCTCTGCGGTCTCGCCTTGGAGCGGCGCAAAGTAGAAACGCGCGTCACGATCCATGCGGACCATCGCTTTGACGATGCCGTTGCACATCGCGCACACACCATCGTAGAACAGCACATGCGGCGGCAGCTCGTTCATTGCGGCTCCAAGCTCATCGCAGCGTGTTAACATGCCGTTGCGCCGCCCGCCCACAATCAAACCCCAGAAGCCCCTGCGCGGCATCCTGACACGCCGCAGCATCGCCTGGCGAAACGCAGGTCGGCAACGGTCGCACCGAATCGCGTAGGGGACTAGAGTCGTCTAGCCACCCCGTCGTGGCGGAAGCGCGAGGTCTGTTCATGTCCGGGTCCTGGAAGAAAACGGCCTGTATTCTCTGCGAATGCAATTGCGGCCTCGAGGTGCAGCTAGGCGGCGAGGGCAATCGCCACTTCACGCGGATCCGAGGCGACAAGGCGCACCCCGCGTCGAAAGGGTACGCCTGCGAGAAACCCCATCGGCTCGACTACTATCAGAACGGACCCGACCGGATCACCGCTCCGCTACGCCGCACCAGAGACGGCACTTTCGAAGAGATCGACTGGGACACCGCGATTCGCGAGGTCACCGAGCGCCTCACGGCCGTGCGGGATGCGCACGGTGGCGACACGATCTTCTACTTCGGCGGCGGCGGGCAGGGAAACCATCTCCCAGCGGCGTACTCCGTGGCCACCCGCCGAGCGTTGGGCTCTCGTTATCGATCGAGCGCGCTCGCCCAGGAAAAGACCGGCGAGTTCTGGGTCGGCGGGCGTTTGATGGGGAGCGTGACTCGCGCCGACTTCGAGCACTGCGAGGTCGGCCTATTCATTGGCAAGAACCCGTGGCAGTCGCACGGCATCCCTCGCGCTCGGGTCACGCTCCGCGAGATCGCAAAGGATCCGGACCGCGCATTGATCGTGATCGACCCGCGCAAGACGGAGACCGCCGAGCTCGCGGACATTCACCTGCAGGTGAAGCCCGGGGCGGACGCGTGGCTCTTGGCGGCCCTCGGAGGGGTCTTGGTTCAAGAGGACCTCATCAACCACGCATGGCTTGGCGAGCACGTGGACGGCGCGGAAGACCCGATCGCGTCGCTCCGACGGATCCCAGTGGCGCAGTACTGCGAGATTGCGGGAGTTCCCGAGGGGCTGGTTCGAGAGACGGCTCGTCGCATCGGCAAGGCGCAAAGCATGGCCGTCTACGAGGACCTCGGCATTCAGATGAACCGCTTCTCGACCCTCAACAGCTACCTCAACAAGTTGCTTTGGGTGCTGACCGGAAACTTCGCCAAGGAGGGGGCGCAGTACGTCCCGGCCGTCCTCGTGAGCGTTGCCGGTAACCTCGAGAAGCTCGGGGCGGGCGCTGAGTGCAAACGAAGCCCCGTTGCGAATGAGCGAATCATCTCGGGGTTGACCCCGTGCAACTCGATCCCGTCCGAGATCCTCAGCGATCATCCGAAGCGCTATCGCGCGATGATCGTAGAGAGCTCGAATCCTGCTCACTCGATGCCGGACAGCCAGGCGATGCGTGAAGCTCTGGGCGCGCTCGACACGCTCGTGGTCATCGATGTGGCGATGACCGAGACCGCGAGGCTCGCCGACTACATCCTTCCGACCCCGACGCAGTTCGAAAAAGCCGAGGCCACCTTCTTCAATCTCGAGTTTCCCCACAACTACTTCCACGCGCGGCAGCCG
>Ga0316197_10000672_pt1 | contig 23979 bp, 26 predicted proteins | sample OudBiesiAoxic_MG_FD_204939 | JGI IMG/M metagenome (GOLD analysis project Ga0316197, IMG submission 204939) | Coastal sediment microbial communities from Oude Bieten Haven, Netherlands - site A oxic | ecosystem: Environmental > Aquatic > Marine > Coastal > Sediment | place: Netherlands... | reverse complement strand
CCTGCTGGTGGGCCGGGCGGTAGAAGTCCTCGGCCTTGAGCGTCTCGAGTGCGATATTGGCCGCGTCCGCAGACAGGAGAACAGCTCCGAGGACGGACTCCTCGGCTTCGATGCTGTGCGGGGGCACTTGGAGCCCGCGCGCCCCTGCCGGGCGTTCAGCCACACTTGTCACAAATCCTCCGTTCGTTCGCTTCCAACCCGCTGCCACCATCGTGGCACGTTGGTGTGACAGAAAACACGTCGAACACCCATGCGCCGTCAGAAGTGCGGCGAGTCTACGACCCGAAACTTTCGATCGATCCGCCTCGGGCCAACTGTTTTCCGCGTCCCGTGTTTTGTTTTCGCGCTGTTCCCCTTGACACCGCATTCCGCGGGCCCACAGCGCCGCATACAGGGTCAAGAACCCAGGGTACGCGATCAGCCATTCCGCGGGCCCACGGCGCCGCATACAGGGTCGAGAACCCAGGGTACGCGATCAGCCATTCCGCGGGCCCACGGCGCCGCATACAGGGTCGAGAACCCAGGGTACGCGATCAGCCATTCCGCGGGCCCACGGCGCCGCATACGGGGTGGAGAACCCTGGGTACGCGATCAGCCATTCCGCGGGCTCACGGCGCCGCATACGGGGTGGAGAACCCTGGGTGCGCGATCAGCCATTCCGCGGGCTCACGGCGCCGCATACGGGGTGGAGAACCCTGGGTACGCGGATTACGCGAAGCGGGCCCGCCTTACGACGGGCCCGCTTGACTTCGCGTTGGCGCCAGCTACGCCGGAATGACATCCAGCGTAACCGCAAACTCGACCTCAGGATGCGGCCGCAGCATCACTTCGTGGAGACCGATCTCCCGGATGGGAGCATCGATCTCGACGATCTTGCGGTCGACCGTGATCCCGGTGAACTTCGTGATCGCCGCGGCGATGTCCCCATCGCCGATCGACCCGAAGAGCTTCCCCTCGTCGCCGGCCCGAGCCGCAACAACCACCCGCGTCCCGGTGAGCGACTGGGCGTAACCCTCCGCTTCCTGACGGGCGGCGATGAGCGCCTCTTCGCGTGCGACGCGCATGGCCTCGGCCTGGCGAAGCGCTCCGTCCGTCGCCTTGACGGCGAGCGAACGCGGCACGAGATAGTTGCGTGCGTAGCCGTCTGCGACGTTGACGACCTGGCCCTTGTTGCCGAGGTCCTCGACGTCCTTGTTGAGGATGACCTTCATGCCTTCGACCTCGTTGCGAGGTAGGGCAGCAACGCCATCTCGCGGGCGTTCTTGATGGCAGTCGCCACTTCACGCTGGCGCTTCTCGCTCAGACCGGTGACGCGACGAGAGCGGATCTTGCCGCGGTCGGACATGAACTTGCGCAACAGCGCAACGTCTTTGTAGTCGACGAACTCTTCGTCCTTGAAGCGGTAGACGATCCGCTTCCGGCGACGGTTGTCGAATACGGGACGGCGGCGCCTCTTCGTACTCCTAGATTTCGGCATCGATGTTCTCCTTTAGAAGGGCGCTTCGTCAGGCCCGTAGTCCGTGCGAGCGACCGGAGCGGCCGGCTGGCCCTGGCTCTGGCCCTGATCCTTGTTTCCACCAGACCAGCCACCGTCGGCACGGGGTGTCTTCGTCACGGTTGCTGTGGCCCAACGCAGGGAAGGACCGATCTCTTTGATGTCCACTTCGATGATCGACCGCTTGTCGCCGTCCTGGGTCTCCCAGGAGCGCTGCTGCAACTCCCCGACAACGATGACGCGAGCCCCCTTGGTCAGAGATTCGGCGACGTTCTCGCCCATGTCTCGCCAGCAGGTACCGCCAAAGAAGCTGGTCTCTTCTTGCCATTCGCCCTGGCTCTGATATCGCTTGTTGACGGCGAAACGGACCTTGGTCATCGCAACACCGCTGGGGGTGAATCGCAGCTCGGGATCTTCAACGAGGTTGCCGATCAGGGTCACACTGTTCACATTGCTCATGGTTCTCTCTTCTCTCTTCCTCTACTCCCCACACATCATGGAGGGAGCGTGTGACAGGAATCAACTCTCTCGATCGTGTCTCCGCACGATTTTGTGACGGATAACGGCATCCGAGAGCGACAGCGCCCGATCGAGCGCCTCGACGAGGACCGTTTCTCCTTCGAAATCCACAATCGAGTAGTAACCCTCGTTCATGTGATCGATTTCGTAGGCGAAGCGTCGCTTGCCCCAGAAATCGGTGCCGGTGACGTTGCCGCTGGTGTCGATCGTCGCGGAGACTTCCTCGACCTGCTTGCGGACATCCGTCTCGACCATGTCGGGCCGGTGGATGATCATCAGCTCATACGAGCGCATCGATATCAACTCCTCTGGACATTCGCAGTGCGAATGGTCCCCTTGGGGACAGGATCTGGCAGCCGGGTGGCCGCTTTCCTCGCCGGACCGGAGTGCGGTCGGCGGTGTACGCCCGGGAGTGTACCCCGGCCGGTCTGGTAGCCAGCGGCCACCTGCGGCCGATGTTCAAGCGCCGAGTTCAAGCCGGGAGGTCGGGGTCACGAACACGAGATCCCCTGCAGGCGCTTCGAGGGCATACCGGTAGGAGCCGCCCGGACGGTATGTCGGACAGGGGTCCTCGGTGCACGGCGCCATCGTCAGGGAGTCGACAAAGCCGCCGTCGGCGGAGAAGAAGACGATGTCGAGAGGGATCAGCGTGTCTTTCATCCAGAATCCACCGTCGCTGTCGACCGGAAAAACGAACAGCATGCCGTCGAGACTCCCAAGATCGGTGACCCCCATCAACCCCTGCGAGCGCTGGCTCGGAGATTCGGCGACGGCGACGACCAATTCGCGACCGACAACGGTGATGGTCGACGTCTCGAATCCCTCGAGTCCGGCCGGCTCATCGGATCCACACCCGGCAAACACGACGGCAATGACCAGCAGAATCAGCGCTCGGATCAGCATGCAGGGAACGCTACCGCGATCGGCGCTCAGAATTCGACGATCGTCTCGCTCTCGGAGAGACCTCTCAGAATCTCGAACGACTCATCCGGCATGTGATACGTCTCATCGGCCGACGGGAAAGCACCCGTCTCGACGTCGTCGAAGAACCGTTCAAGCGCAGCGACTGCCTCATCCGCCAGATTCGCATACGGCCGCACGAACTTGGGGAGGTAGTCCCCACCACCAAGCCCAAGGACGTCGTGGATGACCAGGACCTGCCCATCACATCCCGCCCCTGCACCGATACCGATGGTCGGAACGGGAACTTCCGCCGTGATGATCTGAGCCACCCTGTCCGGCACACCTTCCAGGACGATCGAGAACACTCCGGCGTCGACAAGAGCGATGGCGTCGCTGATCATCTCGTATGCCGCCTGGGCCTCCTTGCCCTGGACGCGATATCCACCCATGGCCTTGACCGACTGGGGTGTGAGCCCGAGGTGTCCCATGACCGGAATCTCCGCGTCGACCACCGCCTCGATCATCTCGACCCGCTTGCGCCCACCCTCGAGCTTTACAGCTGAGGCACCGCCGTCGCGAACAAGTCGCGCCGCGTTGACCACGGTCTCTTCCGGAGATACGTGGTAGCTCATCCACGGCATGTCGCCGACGATGAGTGCCCTCGGTTCGGCCCGCACGACGGCAGCCGTGTGATGAACCATCGTGCCAACGTCGACGGAGAGGGTGTCGTCGTGGCCGAGGACGACGTTCGCCACCGAATCTCCGACAAGGATGATGTCCGCCCCTGCTCGGTCGGCGATCCTGGCCGTGGGGTAGTCGTAGGCGGTGGTCATCCGGATCTTCGCTCCGCCCTTGCGGGCGCGAATCATTGGTGCAGTGACGGTGGTCATCGTTTGCTCCTCTCTCCCCACCCAACGGGTTGGGGGACGCATCGCAGCATCAGGTCGGCGGTCTTTGTGGCCTCAGTCGCCTTGAGAGGTCGCCCGTGCACAACTGCCGTGACAAGAACGCTAGCGCCTGCTGCCGTGTTCCGGGTATCGGTTCGCTGCCGCGGCGCCGGTGCGAGAGTGATGAGGTAGCGTTCCGTCATGGCGCGCAAAGACATCTCCATGACGGCTGAGGAGGTCACGGTCTTCCTCAATGAGACTTCGATCCTCCAGGTCGCGACGATCGGGAAGGACGGATCACCCCACCTGGCCCCGATGTGGTTCGTGATGGAAGGCGACACGATCGTCTTCCGGTCGTTCACCCGGTCACAGAAAATCGTAAACCTGGAGCGGGACCCCCGCCTGACGGTGCTCGCTGAGGACGGCGACGCCTATGCCGAACTGCGAGGGGTGATGATCAAGGGCGAGGCTCGCCTCGTCGACGATCCCGCCTACGTTCTGGCGCTCTACGGACGCCTCGCGGCCAAGTACGCGCTCATCGGCGATGCCCCCACCGAATTGAGCGGAGAAGAACTCGAAGCCGCATTCGGCCGAGCCGCAACCAAGAACACCGCAGTAGTCGTTGAGCCGTCCAAGGTTGCGTCGTGGGACCATCGCAAGATCGGCGGCGGCTACTGAGGCGCAGCGAGGAGTCTGCTGTGTCTGAAGAAGCCTCACCTGACGGCCCTTGGCCCAACGATCGGGCAATCCACCGATACGAACTGGTCTTCGCTGGAGCGCCGGCGGTCGAGAGAGGGTTGCGCTGAATCGGAATTGTGGTCGTGGAACTCACTGCCCAGGACAACATCGTGGTCCCGGGTGCCCCCTCTGCGGCCAAGCATCAGCTTGGCCGCGTCTCCCCCACTTCGTGGGGGAGATGTAGACCCCGCCCTCCTCGCCACTTCTGGCTCCCTGATCTGTATTCCCGCACGCGTCAACGACGCGTGCGAAGGCACCACCACAGGGGGAGGCACAGGAGGAGTCCTGCGAAGCGGTCGACCACCCCGTTGGACTCGGAGGGAATTCGCAGAGTCTCGTCAGGGACCTCCCAGGTTCGCGACATATGTTCAAGGGGTGCCGAGAGCTGACGCTTCGGCCCGAGGAACCGAGCACCTCGATTCACCGAGAACACAAAGGACCACACCATGAAGAACAAACCGAAGACCCTCATTGCAGCTTCAGTGATCGCGCTTTCGGCGCTGGGAGGCTGCAGCACGGCCGATGTTCTGGCAAGCGGAGACGAGATCACCGCCGTGGAAGCGCAGACTTCGACCAGTGCCGTGACCGCGGACACGGCGACCGTCACGTCCGAGACGGTCGCCAGCACCACGCAGACCAACGTCGAGAACCATGCGAGCGCCGACGACTACGTGTGGGAAGAGTCCGAGGTGGTTGAGATCTTGCTCGACAGTGAGATCACCGCGGACGGAGAGGGCGTTTCGATCGAGGGCAGCACGGTCACGATCACTGCCGCCGGCACGTACCGGATCAGCGGCACGATCAGCGACGGCCAGATCGTGGTCGATGCAGGCGACGAGGCCGTGGTACAACTCATCATCGATAACGCCGACATCACCAACACCGCGGGCGCCGCTATCGCCGTCATGACCGCCCAGAAGGCCGTTGTCATACTCGCCGACGGCACCGACAACACGCTGACGGATGCAGCCACCTACGTACTCGCGGAAGGCGAGGACGAACCCAATGCTGCGCTCTACAGCACGTCCGACCTCACCATCGGTGGTGACGGTTCCCTGACGGTGTACGGCAACTACAACGACGGCATCACCAGCAAGGACGGGCTCATTATCGACGCGGGGAACATCTCGGTCGAGGCGGTCGATGACGGCGTCCGCGGCAAGGACTACGTCGTTGTCAACGGCGGATCGCTCGACATCACCGCAGGCGGCGACGGCATCAAGGCAGACAACGAAGAAGACGCCGACCGGGGCTACATCGTTGTTGCCGACGGCATCGTCGACATCACAGCCGAAGGTGACGCAATCCAGGCCGAGACCGATGTCGTCATCACCGGCGGGGAGATCGACGTCTCTGCAGGAGGCGGGAGCATCGCAAGCCTCGGCGCGGACGACTCGGCAAAGGGCATCAAGGGCGCCGTCAGCGTGGTCATCGAGGGCGGAACCATCACCGTTGACGCGGCAGACGACGCCATCCATTCGAACGTCGCCATCACGATCAACGGTGGCTCGATCGACATCACCACGGGAGACGACGCGATCCACGCCGACGAGACCGTCGAGGTCAACGGTGGAGTCATCACCGTTGACGAGTCGTACGAAGGCCTCGAGGCGGCGATCATCACGATCAACGACGGTGACATTCAGATCACCGCCGGTGACGACGGCCTCAACGTGGCCGGCGGCACCGACGGCTCCGGCGAACTCACCGCAGACGGCACCGAAAGCGCCGACACGTTCGGCCCGGGTGGTGGCGGACCTGGGGGACCCGGCGGAGATCCCGGCACTGCCGGTGAAGACACCGTCGGCGACTACCACATCTACATCAACGGCGGCACCATCGTCATCGATTCGATCGGCGACGGCATCGATTCGAATGGAGATGTCGTGATGACCGGAGGCACGGTGGTTCTCAGTGCTGCAACCAACGGGCGCGACAACGCCGTGGATTCCAACGGCACCTTCGAGATGCTTGGCGGCACCCTCGTTGGCACGAACGTCGATGGGCGGGTGTCTGAGGGAGTCGAGGGTACGTCCACCCAGGGTGCGATCTATCTGACGACCAGTTCTGTCTATGCGGCAGGCACCGTGGTCCACTTCGAGACGACTGACGGCGACGGCGTCCTCACGTTCGAGACGAGCAAGGAGTTCTCCGTGTTGGTCTTTTCATCGCCCGACCTGGTCGCCGGAGAGACATACGGCGTGTACCTCGATGGCTCCACGAGCGGCGGAAGTATCAGCGGCCTCTACAGCAGCGACGCCTACGAACCCGGTACGTTGGTTGGGACGGTGACCGCCTCCTGACACCTCCCAACACAACCAACCGATCGGCTGAGCCCCGGGTACCCGCCCGGGGCTCATGTCATGGGTGGTTGGCAACCCGCCGCCGACGGAAGCGGGTGAGTGTCAGGTGGGGGCATGGGGTGTTGCGACGGCCGTGCCGGACCCGGCTCCTGGCCGTGTCGCGATGAGAGGCGGAGCGAACAGGGCGACGAACCCGAGGTTCAGCACCAGGTTTCCGAAGGCGCCCGCGGCGATCGAAACGATGCCATCCACGACGAACCAGGCCACCAAGCCGACGGCCAACGCTCGCCAGGTGTCGGGCAACGAACTTGTGCTCCGGCTCGTGAGCAGGACGATCATCATCGCCGACCATCCCACCAGCACTGCACCCGTGACGCCCATCGCAAACGACCCTGCGTCGCCGGCGGGCGCAGCCGTCTCACCTGGGAGAAAGACAAGGTCGAAGATCGTGTCGTGGATCCCGATCGCTCCCGTCGCCGTGAGAACGGCGAAGCCCAGACCGGCGAGTCCGGTGATCGCTGCCGCGACGATCAGCCACTTCCTCCAGAATTCCGTCATGGGCCACCTCCACCTTCACCCTCACCATACGTCCGATCGTATCGAGCGGGCCGGGATGAACGTCGTCGCAGCTCAGGATCCGCGGGAACGATCACGGAGGCCGAGAAGAGCCGGCGGCCGATCGGGACCGCCCATAACCACACCGGACATGGACAGGCATTCAGCACCAGGTTGTGAGCAGGCCGCCGGTCAACAGCGCGGCCGCGACGCCGTAGAGGTAGGGCAGCATCAGGAAGGCGGCGACGACCGACCAAACGCCTTGGGCTACGGCGCTCTTTGCGACCGTCGCACACCACGCGCACAACCCCACGAAGATCAGGGGTGAGAGGAAGATGCCCGCAAGCCACCACCCGGGTGACCCTCCGCAGATATCGACGTTCGCGAAGAAGAGCTCTGCGGTGGCACCGACGGCAACAACACCGAAGATCACCGTCACCACCCGCAACCAGAAGAGCCCAATTCTGCGAACTGAGCTGGGCCGGTAGGGACCGACCTCTCTCTCCATGGCTCGATCGTACAGACCCGGATGCGTCGTAGCTACAGGGAACTATTGCGTAGCCACCCAGATTGGCTCACAGGGGCGGGAGCTCCGGCATCAGGCCACACAAACACGAAGTACTTCTGAACGAAGAAGCTCGCAGCAAACAGGAAGGCTTCCGTCGCGAGTTTGGCGATCGGCAGCGCAACCGACAGTGACGTGTGGCGAACGAACAGGAGGGCGTAGTTCGCAATCAAGATGCCCGCGGCGAGCGTGGCATATCGGGCAATCGCAGACGGAAGCGGGCTTCGGCCCGCCGGATCGAAGACAAGTCGCCGGTTCACGGTGAAGTTGAGCGTGGCGCTGCTGATGCGGGCACCACCGCAAGCGCCCCGAGGGGCGGCGAGTCTTTGAACTCCTGCAGAATGCTGCGAATCGGTAGGACGCTCGTCCCACGGCACGTGAACGGGGTACTCGCGTCCTATTCGGCGCAGAGTTCGAGGATGGCGTCGCCGTAGGCCTCGAGCTTCGCCGGACCGATACCGGGGATCGAAGCCAGCTGAGTCTCCGTCTGCGGCCGGATCCCTGCGATCGTTTCGATCGTCGCATCGTGAAGGATCACGTAGGCGGGCACCTTCTTCGTCCGAGCCGTCTCGAGGCGCCAGGTCTTGAGCCGCTCGACGAGATCCGCGTCCGGCGAAACGGTGTCGGCAGACGGTGTGAGGGGTCCCGTGCGTTCGTCGGTGGTCACGTCATCGCCCCATCGTGCGCGAAACTGGCCGCCGCCGTCGACGCCGACCCAGAGGCCGTCGGTGTCGAACTCGGTGACGATGCCGCGGATGCCCCCTTGGAGCGCCACTGCGTCACCCAGCGCCACCGTCACGCCGGGTGTCGCCCGTTTCCGCTTCTCGCGTCGTACCGGCCGTTCAGGTTCCGCCGCATGCGACGCAGCGCCGGTGAGTTCTTCGAGGAAGCGAGACGGTTGCTCGGCGTCGGCGAGCACGGCCACCCGCTCGATGCCACGGGTGATCGCGACATGGAAGATGCGTCGTTCCTCCTCGATGTCGGTCGCGAGGTCGTGCGGCAGGAGCCCCCGGTCGGCTCCGAACACGATCACCCGATCCCACTCGAGCCCCTTCGCCCGATGCACCGTCGAGAGCGTGACACCCTCCCGGCCACGGCGGGCGATCATGTCGCCAAGCCACGCTTCAAAGTCGCCGGCGGCTTCGTGGATCACGGCTGCTCTGCGCAGCGCAACCAGGTCGTCCGACTGCGCGGAGCGGTCGGCGCGGGAGCGGCCGCTGTCGAGGGCGTGGGCAGACGATTCCAACCCGACTCGCCTGATCACTACATCGAGAAGGGCTGCTGCGTCGTCCCGCTCGGCTGCGTGTGCCACGAGTTCGAGGTCACCCACGAATCCGTCCCACCGCTGCGACTGTTTCCCCTCGAGGATGTTCCCCGCTTCACTCACCGCGGCAAGATCCAGATAGCGCCGACCGCCGAGCAGATCACCGGCAAGCCGGTTGAGGCCGCGAGACGGGCGCCGGACGCCCGACATCAGGTCTCTGCGCTCCATACGCTCGGGATCAAGACCGAGGCGCATCCAGGCGAGCGTCGCCGAGACGACCGTGCGCTCGAGGATGCCCGGTCCTATTGGCGATGAGAATGGGACGCCCAGTTCTGCCAACGCGAGGTGGACGGGAAGCAGCGCCGAGTTCACCCTGGCGAGCACCGCTATCTGTGACGCTTCAACGTCGGTGAGCCATGACTCGACCTGGTCCGCTGCGGCACGTCCGATCTTCGCATCTCCGATCCGTTCGACGCTGAACGAGTCGGAAGCCCCAACGGCGGCCGGACCCGGTGTGATCGTCTTGTTGATTCGCCGGTCGTTGTACGACAGGAGGTGGGTGGCGGCCTGCACCACCGGTTTAGGACAGCGGTAGTTCACCTCCAGCGCATGTGAATCCGCGCCGGGGAACAGATCGTCGTAGTCGATCAAGTACCCGGGATCGGCACCGGCGTACCCGTAGATGGTCTGGTCGTCGTCGCCGACGCCGAACACGTCCAACTGAGGTGAGGCGAGAAGCCGGATGAGCAGCAGGTATGCACCCGTCAGGTCCTGGAATTCGTCGACGAGCACATGACGGCAGCGCTCCTGCCACCGGTGACGCAGATCCGGGTCGGCGAGGAGGGCCTCGATTGCCCCGTAGACCTGCTCATCGAAGTCGGCCTCGTTGCCCCGCCGGAGGCGTTCGCGATACCGGTCGTAGACAGCGGCGAAGTCGGGGACGTCGTCGCGGCCAGCCTCGACGATCTCCGGACTGCGCAGCGCAATCCGTGTCTCCGCCAGCGCCTCGATGTACGGCCCAATCGAGTCGGTGTTCGGGCGGCGGGGAGCCTGGACGATCCGGTCGAGGATGGAGCGCACGTCCCGTTCGTCGAGCAGGGTCACTTCCCGCCGAGCTTCTCGCAGGATCTCCCACCCGAGTGAATGAACGGTCCTGACGAGCGCTCCCGTGGTCACACCGGCACGTTCACGCAATTCTGCCGCGGCCTTGGTGTTGTAGGCGAGGGCGCAGAGCGTCTGCGGCTCGACGTGGCGATCGTCGAGCAGGTGCCGGAGGCGGGCGGTGAGCGTGCGGGTCTTGCCGGAACCGGCGGGGGCGATGATCCGGGCGGGGCCTGAAGTGTGGTTGGCGGCGGCCGCCTGATCCGTCGCGAGACTCCCGTCGATGATTGTGTGGGCGGGGGTCGGCTCGAGACGGCCCAAGGTGACACTCTCTGCGTGCACGACGGCTTCCCTGCTCTCGACGGGACCACGAGGACCGCCGTCGATCCACGCGGGTGTTCCGTCGGGAAGGAAGACATCGGCCGGACCACCCTCTGTGGCACCGAGCGCCTCGGCCTTCACCCCCCACCACCACGTGAGATCACCGGTGCGAGCGTCGTAGCTGTTCGCCCACGCGAGAAAGTGGAGTCGTTCGAGCGGGAAAGTGAACGTCGGCCCGATCTCGAACGGGGCCCGTTGTTCGATCTCAGGGATACGGAGCGCCGCCGGATCCACACCCAGCTCGATGGTGAGCGGCTGGCGCCCGATCCAGGCTCGATGGAGCCGATCGATGGTCGCCTCCGGATCCTCGAGCACGGCTTCGTCGATGAGGACGACCGAAGAGCCCCGCCACGGATCGGGCACAGGTTCGGAAGGTGCGATCACGACCGATCGTCCGAAAGCAGGAGGGGCAGTCACCGAAGCGAGGTTAGGGGCCGTGTGTGACGAGGACCGCGCGGGTGGCGGTTTTTGTATCGTTTCGATATAGTTATATCGATTCGATATACCGGAGACCGCAGATGCTCGACTTCGCCATCCTTGGACTGCTTCGCGAAGAGCCGCGCCACGGCTACGAACTGAAACGCGCCCTCGGCGATCTCGGCTTCTGGCAGGTCTCATTCGGTTCCCTCTACCCGGCGCTCCGGCGCCTGGAGAAGGGCGGGTTCATCGAGGCCACCAAACGTGAGGGGCGTCGCAAGGCGTACCGCATCACAGAACCGGGCCGGGTTCGCTTCGCCGAGATGCTCGCCGAGGCTGGCGACGGCTCTGACCGGGGTTTCCAACTGCACCTGGCGTTCCTCGGCTACCTCGAGCCCCAGCGTCGCCTCGGTGTGCTCGAGGCTCGCAGGACGGCGCTTCAGGACCGGCTCCACAGCGCACGGCGCTCCTTCCGCGGCGCTCGAACCAGCACGCGGAACCCAGACCGATATCGAATGGCGCTCATGGAGCGGCGGGTTCGATCGACCGAGGCGGACATCGCCTGGCTCGACGAGCTCATCGCAGGCGAGCGAGGCGCTGCAGCCAGCGCGTGAGTTCACACAACCAGGCACAACCAGGAGGAATCCATGTCCAGCAAGGTACGAGTGGCGATTGCAGGTCTCGGAAACTGCGCCAACTCTCTCATTCAGGGTGTTGAGTACTACCGCGACGCCGACGCGTCGCTCGAGGTTCCCGGGTTGATGCACATCGACCTCGGCGGCTACCACGTCGGCGACGTCGAGTTCGTCGCTGCTTTCGACGTCGACGCGACGAAGGTCGGTCAGGACGTCTCGAAGGCCATGTGGGCCGGCATGAACAACACCATCGAGTTCGCCGAAGTCCCCCACATCGGCATCACGGTGCAACGCGGTCCAACGTTCGACGGCCTCGGCAAGTACTACGTTGACGAGGTCGACGAATCGGCAGCGGAGCCGGTCGACGTGGTCCAAGCTCTCAAGGACGCGAGGGCCGACGTGCTCGTCTCCTACCTCCCGGTCGGCTCGGAACAGGCCACCAAGTTCTATGCACAGGCCGCGCTCGACGCCGGCGTGGGGTTCGTGAACGCTATCCCGGTGTTCATCGCCTCGGACCCGGAGTGGGCTCAGAAGTTCGTCGATGCGAATCTCCCGATCGTCGGCGACGACATCAAGTCGCAGGTCGGTGCCACGATCGTCCATCGCCAACTCGCCCGCCTCTTCGAGGACCGCGGCGTGAAGATCGATCAGACCTATCAGCTGAACTTCGGCGGCAACATGGACTTCAAGAACATGCTCGAACGTGAACGCCTCCAGTCGAAGAAGATCTCCAAGACGCAGTCGGTGACGAGCCAGATCGACCGCCGTATCAACTCCGAGTCGGTCCACATCGGCCCGTCGGACCACGTGCCGTGGCTGTCGGATCGCAAGTGGGCGTACATCCGGGTCGAGGGAACGTCGTTCGGCGACGTTCCGCTCAACGTCGAACTCAAGCTCGAGGTGTGGGACTCGCCCAATTCGGCCGGTGTCATCATCGACGCGGTTCGCGCTGCGAAGATCGCACTCGACCGGGGTATCGGCGGGCCGCTCCTCGCTCCGTCGTCGTACTTCATGAAGTCACCTCCGGTGCAGTATCACGACTCCGTGGCGCACGACAACGTTGAGGCGTTCATCGGTGGATCCGGAGACCTTGCCGGAGACCTGGAGTTGTTCCTTTCGGCGTAGGGCCCTTTCGGGGAGAAGGGAAGGGCGGTCCTCCGGGGCCGCCCTTCCTGCTTCTCCGGGTGCACCTTGAGGGTCACACGGTGCACACCGGCGAGGGTCCAAAGACCCTGATCGGCGGCTTCACTTGTGCGGTGGATCGGTCGATATCTACCACACCAAACAGGATGGAGTGGATGGCGTTCTGCAGTCACTGTGGCGAACCAACACACGACGACGCGGCATTCTGCACGACATGCGGCAAACCGGTCCACAAGGAGGCGCCCTCCCCCCAACCCGAAGCCCCTGCCGCAGCCGATCAGTCGCCGAACGCTGTGCCACCGTCCGCGACACCGCCTCCCGCTGTCGCACCTCCGCCTTCCTCTCCCCCACCGACCGCTGCTGTTGAAACCGCTGCGCCGCCTTCCACCAGCAAACGACCGGTCCTGATCGGATCGATTGCGGCTGCCGTGGTTGGTGTTGTCGCCGTCGCCGCATGGTTCGGATTGCAGCAGTCGAGCTCTGCCGATTCCGGCGGCGTCGCCATCGTGGCGGCCACAACCACCACCACAGATTCGGACGCTTCCGCACCTGCACCAACCACGACGCGTCCCGTCGCGACGACCTCGACGACCACCACCAATGCTCCGACGACAACAACGCCTCCGCCCACCACCACAACGACAACACTCCCGGCCGACCTGATCTCGAGCCTTGAAACGACCGGGGTGTTCGTCGAGTCCGGCAGCTCCGCCGATCCGGCGGGCCTTCAGGAGACCGTTGAACAAGCCCGTGAGCAAGGCTTCGGCCTTTCGGTCGTTGCGGTTGCTGCGGAACCCAGCGGCGGGTACTCGCCCTACGCGGGGACGATCGCCACGAAACTCAACGCCGAGACCGTTGTGGCCGTCGGACCGTCCGGCCTCGGCTGGGCATCACAGGAGTCAGACTTCTACCAGGAAGAGTTCGAGCGCGCGTGGAGCCTCATCCCCGCAGGCTCAACCGAGAACGGTGCGGTCGCGTCGTTCGTGCGGTCGGTGCTCGGCGGTCCCGACTCCGTGGGAGTGACGGACCTCAACGCGGCCATCTGGCTGCTGCTCCGGTTCGACGGGACGCCGACGGAGTTCCCGTTCGGAGACGCCGGCGACCTCCCACTGGCCGGCGATTGGACGTGCGATGGAATCGCTACACCGGCCACGTTCAGGCCATCCACCGGCCAGTACTTCCTGCGCAGCAGCGCCACGTCCGGGGCAGGAGAATGGAACTATGTCGTTGACCTACCCGGCCACTGGCCACTCGCCGGCGATTTCGACGGAGACACATGCGCCACAATCGCCTACTACGACCTCGTACGGAGCAAGGTTGTCATCTTCAACCAGTGGCCGGAGAACGGCGAGACGGCTTCAGCCGATGCAACCTTCCCGTTTGGAGATGACGGGGATATCCCCTTCGTGGGTGACTTCGACGGAGATGGAGTCGACTCCATCGGGCTCTTCCGGCCTTCGACCGGAACCTTCTACCTGAAGAACACCCACACGGAAGGCCCGGCGGATATCGAGTTTGCCTTCGGGGCTGACGGGGATATTCCTATCGCCGGCGACTGGGGTGTTGAAGACGGCATCGACACCGTCGCTGTGTACCGGCCGTCAACCGGGACGTTCCACTTCCGCTACGACAACAGCGCAGGGCCGGCGGACGAGACACTTGAGTTCGGCGTGCTCGACGGGTACCCGGTCGCCGGGGCGTTCGGGCTCGAAAGGTCCAACTAGCAAAGCCAGCTCAGGTGGCGTGGTTCTCGGACCGACAACTCGAGCCCCACCACAGAAGCGGCCCTGACGTGGGGCACCGAGCGACCCATATAGGATGCTGGCCGACCAGGATGGAGGAACGTGGCGTTCTGCAGCCAATGTGGTGAGTCGATCACGGACGATGCGGCGTTCTGCACGGCGTGCGGGAAACCGGTTGAAGCCCAAGCCGCCCCTCAAGACGGCGACGCCCCTCCGGCGGAGGAGCCTCTCGGAAGCGCACCGCCTCCGACGCCGGCCGCACCGCCGCCGGCCGCACCGTCACCCGCAGGGCCGCCACCCGCGACGCCGCCACCGAATGCAAAGCCGGCAACCGCTCCCACGACCACATCGGGCAGCCGTTCGATCTTGATCGGGATCGGTATCGCCGCCGTGATCGGCGTTGTTGCCGTCGGCGCCTGGTTCTTGTGGCAGCAATCCACGTCGGACGAACCGGACGCAGCGCCCGCGACCACGACCGTGCTCGCCTCGGAGTCCACGGCGGCGACCTCGACGACAACGGAACCGTCCACGACCTCGACCACCGCGACGACCACAACCACACTGCCTCCGACCACCACAACCCTCCCCGCCGACCTTCTCTCCGACCTCGAGGCCACCGGGGTTTTCGTCGAGGAAGGCAGCGGCGCCACCGCTGAATCCCTCCAGACGAGTGTTGATATTGCTCGCGCCCAGGGTTGGGACCTGTCGGTGGTTGCGGCGGCCGCCGAACCGGACGATGGAGCATCGCCATACGCGGGATCGATCGCAACAGCCATGAACGCCGGCACGGTGGTGGTCGTCACCCCGACCACCCTTGGATGGGCCACACAAGAGACGCAGTTCTATCCCGAGGAGTTCGATCGAGCGTGGAGCCTCATCCCCGAAACCTCCACAGAAGACGAGGCGGTGCGGTCGTTCGTGACATCCGTGCTCGGAGGACCCGACTCGATCGGCGTCATGGATCCCGCCTCCGCGTTCTGGCTGCTCGTCGGATTCGACGGGACCTCAACCGAGTTCACCTTCGGCGACCCCGGCGATCTCCCGATGATCGGCGACTGGGATTGTGACGGAATCGCCACCCCCGCCGTGTGGCGACCCTCAAATGGTGACCTGTACCTCAGGAATAGCAACTCAGCCGGCGATGCAGACTACGTCTCCGGCTTCGACGATCTCGAAGCGATCCCGGTCGTCGGGGACTTCAACGGCAACGGATGCGACAACATCTCGTTCTACCACCCGACCGAGGGACTGGTTCGAGTCTTCAACACCCCTGAGGCCGACATGAATGCGGCGAGCGGCACAACCCCGTCAGACTCCGAGTACCTCTTCGGAGGTGAAGGGGACGTCCCGTTCGCCGGTGACTTCGACGGAGACGGGATCGACACTATCGGGCTGTTCCGGCCCTCGACCGGTGTCTTCTACCTGAAGAACACCCACACCGACGGACCGGCCGATATCGAGTTTGCTTTCGGAGCGACCGGTGACATCCCGATCGCTGGGGACTGGGGTGTCGATGACGGCTCAGACACCGTGGCGGTGTATCGACCCGAAGCGGGGACGTTCTTCTTCCGATACGACACCAGCGCCGGACCGCCCGACGAGACATTCGAGATCGGCGTGGTGGATGCACTCCCCGTCGCCGGAGCATTTGGACTGGACCGCTCGGGCTGAGTGCCGGCAGCGGCGCAGGACAGCCTCCTCCGCGCCCGAGCACAGACGGCCCCTCCGCTGCGTCCCGGCCCGACGGCAAAAGCAGCCCCCTCCGCGTCCGGGCAACTACCCGGACGCGCCTCCCCCGCTACGTGGTGGAGGCAAAGACACGCGGACGCTCTTCAAAGGCGCTCGCGCAGCCAGGCGATATCGGCAGCTTGGGCCTCTGCCTCGCCGGGGGTCTCTACGACGACCGGGGCGGCGGCGTCACGGATCACACCGGCGAGGAGGTCTTCCGGTATCTCGCCTTGGCCGAGGTTCGCGTGGCGATCGCGGTGGCTATCGAAGGGGTCGCGCGAGTCGTTGCCGTGCACCAGGGCGATGCCCCCGGTGTATTGCGTGATGCGATCAACCGCTTCGGTCAAGTCCGCACCCGCCGCCCAGGTGTGACACGTGTCGAGGCAGACACCGACGTTGAAGTCCCCTATTGCCGCCCACAGCGGACCGTAGTTGTCGAGGTTCTGCATCACGGTGTTGCCACTCCCGGCCGTGTTCTCCACTAAGACCGGGACCGTCACGTCAAACGAATCGAGAGCCTTGGACCATCGCTCGAAACCGACGTCGACATCCTCGTCGGCACCGACGCTACCGCCGTGAACGATGACACCCATCGCACCGATCACGGACGCAGCCTCGACGGTCTGGGCCAGGATCTTCCGCGACGGGATCCGCACACGGTTATTCGGCGACGCAAGGTTGAGGAGATACGGAGCATGCACATAGACGTCGATTGGTGAGGCCCGGAGCATCTCGGCGTCGGGGCGCGGCTCCGGCTTCTTCCACGACTGCGGATTCGAGACGAAGATCTGGACCACGTCGGCCCCGCGAGCCTCGGCTTCCCCGAGGGGATCTGCCGCCGGCACGTGAGCGCCGATCTTGAGGTCAGTCATCCGGAACCTCCTCTGGTTCGGGCTTGAGAGCAGCTGCGTCCACCGGCTCGGTACCCCCTGGTCCGATCGCCACCGGCCGAGGTTCTTCGAAATGCTGGTACCGATCGAGGGCGATTCCTGCGTGGATCACGACCTCGTCGATCGGCTTGTCCCAACCGCCGGCGTCAACGACAAGCCGGTTCCCTTTCCAAGAGGCACCCCATGGTTCGGCAGGAAGCCCCGCAGGGTCGATGATGTCGACCACCAGCACGTCGCGGTCATAGCCGCCGTTCGGATTCTTCTCTGCTGCAGAAGAGACGAAGGAGATGGAGCTCCATGGCACAAACACCGGGTCCTCGCCCGGTGCCCCGAGCGCGAGAGAGAGCCCATCGTCGCGCACAACGACGGCCGGGGTTCGGCGAATGAGCGCCGTCAGAGCGAATCCGAAGAGCCCGGCGCCACCGGCGAGCAGAAAAGCGCCCCAGACGTAGTCGGCTCGCCGCTGGTTCCTGCCCTTCTGCGTGATCTCTTCGTTGTAGGAGTCCGGGGGCGTCGCGACCCAGTGACCCCACATGACGTCGACAGCGCCAAGCATGAGGAACAGGCCGACAAGGCCGAACAGGAACAGCCGGACGGGGGATCGATCGACCCGAAGGAGCCTCATTCGTTCACGCCCAGATCACTCGGCGTGACGAGCGCCACGTAGGGAATGCCGGCGGTTCCAACCTTGCGTGCTGCGACCCCGCCGCTTCGGTCGACGAGTGTGATCACCTGGGCGATTCTGATGCCGACGTCGGCGAGGGCGTCCATCGCCTCGAACATCGCGGATCCGGTCGTGGTTGTGTCCTCGAGCACAGCGACCACATCATCCGAATCAACCGGACCGACGATGCGCCCGCCCGTGCCGTGGCCCTTGGTTTCCTTCCGCACGGAGAAGGCGCGCATCGGTCGCCCACCGGACGCTGCTGCGGCGGCGGTAGCGACTGCGATCGGATCGGCCCCCATCGTCAATCCTCCGACCGCGGTGATCTCGGGATCGAGCACCTCCACGACTGCTTCCCCGACGACGATCGCACCCGCACCGTCGAATGTTGTCTGACGCGCGTCGATGTACCAATCGGAGACCACACCGGAGCGCAACGTGAACGGACCGTCGGTGCGCACGGCGTGGCTACGCAGATGTTCGATCAGTCGCTGCTTTGGATCAGATTCAGGGCTCAAAAGAAATTCCAGAAAAGTGCTCAAGAGATGTACAGGTGCGTCCGATACGTTACTCAGACAGGATGCCTTCCAACCTCCCGTCTAAGCCCGAACCGAGGCCGCCGCAAGGCGGCCCTCGGTTCGTCTGGAGTCAGTTTTCCAGGCAGGGCAACACTTCTAGCCCGACGACTCCTCCCGGAACGTCCGCCCTCAGAATGGCGCGATTCGGTAGGGTCTCACCATGATTTCTGACGCATTTCCGTACGAATCGCACTACGTCGACGTCCTGGGCTCTCGTATGCACTACGTGGAACAGGGAACGGGAGACCCGATTCTCTTCCTGCACGGCAATCCGACGCCGAGCTATCTGTGGCGGAACATCATCCCGTACGCGTCACCTCACGGGCGTGCCATAGCCGTCGACCTCATCGGCATGGGCCTCTCCGCCAAGCCGGATCTCGACTACCGCTTCTTCGACCACGCGGAATACCTCAACGGGTTCATCGAAACCCTTGGCCTTCGCGACCTCACCCTGGTCCTGCACGACTGGGGATCGGGGCTCGGCTTCAACCATGCCGAGCAGCATCCTGACCGTGTGAAGCGGATCGCCTTCATGGAGGCCATCCTGGAGCCGACGCGGTAGAAGGACACACCCGTGCCGCTGGCGTGGCTGTTCAAACGCTTCCGCGATCCGGTGAAGGGCCACCGCATGAACGCTGAGAACAACTTCTTCGTCAAGCGACTGCTCCCGATGATGGTGTCGCGTCGCCTGACTCCGAGGGAAAAGGCTGAATATGCAGCACCGTTTCCGGACGTCGCCAGCCGCAAGCCGGTGGAGCAGTGGCCCAGGGAGATCCCGTTCGACGACGAACCTGCCGACGTCACCGCAGTCGTCAATGCGCACAACCTGTGGCTCAGGAGGTCTCCGATTCCGAAGCTGTTCCTGTGGGCGAAACCCGGTGCGATCATTCGCGGTGAGAAAGCCGCCAGGCGGATTGCAGCGATGTTCCCCAACACGGAGTCGGTGTTCGTCGGGAAGGGACGCCACTACATACAGGAAGACCAACCCGAGGCGATCGGCGAGGCCCTGTCGGATTGGCTCAGCCGCACCGCCTGATCCCTGCTCTATCGTCCTCTGCATGGAGCTCATATTCGTTCGGCACGGTGAACCCGACTGGACCACCGCAGATGTAGACCGGGCGGATGCACCGCTCACCGACCGAGGTCGTGCCCAGGCCGACCTCACGGCCCGGAGGATCGCAGACGAATTCGCTCCGTTGTCGGAAATCATCGCCTCGACGGCCCTTCGTGCACAGGAAACAGCTCTGCCAATCGCTGATCTCATGGGCCTTCCAATCGAGTCATTCGCCGGACTCGTCGAGTTGGGAATCCCGAGCTGGTCCGGCAAGACCACCACCATGGTTCGGGACACCTTCGATCGGTCGTTCAACCGCCCCCATGCAGAATGGTGGAGCGGAATGGCGGGTGGCGAGTCCTTTCGCGACTTCCATGAACGCGTCACCGGCACCATGCTTCGAATCCTCGGAGATCGGGGCATCCGCCCACACCCTGACCACGATCATCTGTGGTCGGTCGACGAACCCGGCCGGCGGATCGCCATCGTTTCCCATGGCGGCACCGGTGCCGTTGTCATGGCTCTCTTGCTCGGTGCGCCGCCGGCACCGTGGGAGTGGAAGCGCTTCAGACCAGCCCACGCCTCTCTCTCGAAACTCGCAGCATTCCCGTTTGCCGAGTCCTATGTCTGGTCGCTCCAGACCTTCAACGATCAAGAGCACCTCCCCGAGGACATCAGGACGCGGGCGCGCTACTTGCCGTAGCGGCGGGTTCGCCTCGTGAAGTCGCGCAGGGCTCGGAGGAAGTCGATGTGGCGGAAGGCCGGCCAGTAGACATCCACGAACGCGTACTCGGCGTAGGCGGCCTGCCAGAGCAGGAAGCCAGACAGCCTCGCCTCTCCCGACGTCCGAATCACGAGGTCGGGGTCGGGCAGGTCGGACGTGTAGAGGTTCGCAGCGATGCCGTCCGCGTCAATCCGACCACACAGGTCATCGGTGCCGTCGGTCGAGAGTTTCGCCACAAGATCCTTCACCGCGTCGACGATCTCCTGCCGACCGCCGTAGGCAAGGGCGATCGTCACCCTCCGCTCGCCCTCCGGCATACGTTCCTCGAGACGCTTTGCCGACTTCTGCAGGTCAGGAGGGAGCAGGTCAAGGCTCCCGATGAAGCGAACGCCGACGTTGGCTCCGCTCAGCGCGTTCGGAATCTCGTCGAACAACTCCTGGAGAACCTCGTAGTACGGGAGTAGCTCCTCATCGGGCCGAGCCAGGTTCTCCTTCGAGAGGAGCCAGCACGTGACGGCTGGGATTTCGAGATCGTCCGACCAGTGAAGGAACTCGACGAACTTCGTCATCCCCACCCGATACGACGCCTGGTAGTCGGGGAGGCGCTCGCTGCGGGCATACCGGCGATGGCCGTCGTGGATGACCCCGATGTGACGCGGGAGTCGGTCCCGATCGAGGGTCGCGAGCAGCCGGTTCTCGTAGAACCGGTAGAGCGGACGGGTCGCGGTGTCACGGACTCGCATGTAGCCCCCATGGTAGGGGCGGAATACCGCTGCACGCCGGGAACCAGGGCGTGCCAACATGGGGCACGACAATCGAGAGGAGGCCCGGACCGTGGCCATGTCGGCAGAACACAAAGCGGCGATTGCACAAGGCCGTCGCGAATCCAAGGCGATCAAGGCGTACCTCGAGGCGATCTCCGTTCCAAAACGGCGCGGCCGTCCCGTAACACCCGAAGGTCTCGAAGCGAAGATTGCAGACCTTGACCAGCGCATTCGGGACGAGAGCGATCCGCTTGCCCGCGTCGACCTGTATCAGGCCCGGCTCGACGCCCAAGACACGCTCGAGCAGCTGACGGCGACGGTGGACATCGACGCCCTCGAAGTGGGCTTCGTCGAACACGCGGCCTCGTACTCGGCGCGGAAGGGCATCACCTGGCCGGCATGGCGCGAGGCCGGCGTCTCCGCCGGGGTGCTCCGCGCGGCAGGCGTCAAGCGCACGCGCAGGAGCTGACCCTCGAGACCAACGAAGCCAGGGAAGCTGATCGTGTGCCGGTGAAGCTGTTTGTCGGTGCACGATCAAGACACTTGTTTTGTCAGGATCCGCCGGTATTCTCCAAACCATGAACCTCCCAGTCCCCCGGTGGACCCTGGGGAGGATGCAGAACCCTGTTCGCGGGTTCCTCCACGGCAGCGCCGCCGCGGCGGGTTTCGTCGGGACGATCTTCCTCCTCTTCCACGCACCAAATTGGCCGGTGCGAGCCGCCCTTCTGGTTTTCGGCCTCGCCATGATGGCGCTCTACACCACCAGTTCTCTGTACCACTCGATCCCATGGCGGGAACGGTGGAAGAAGCGCATGCAGCGCATGGACCACTCGATGATCTACGTGCTCATCGCCGGCACCTACACACCGGTCGCTGCGATTGTCCTCGACCCTCCCTGGAACTGGATCGTGCTCGCCACGGTGTGGGGAATCGCTATCGGTGGCGTCATCCAGAAGGGGCTCTTCCCGAAAGTGCCGGGCTGGATCTCGGTCATGATGTCGACCATCCTCGGGTGGATCGCCGTCTTCTTCTTCTGGCCCATGATCCAGCGCCTCGGGTGGCTCCCCGTCGGATTCGTCTTGGCCGGCGGATTGCTCTACACCGTCGGGATGGTCTTCCTCGTCACCAACCGGCCGCGGCTTTGGCCGAGGGTCTTCTCGTACCACGAGGTGTTCCACATCATGGTTGTCTCCGCTACATCGCTTCACTTCCTCGTCATCTGGCGGTACGTAGTGCCGTTGGCCGCGACGTAGGAGAGCATCGCCGGTCTCGAAACCCCTGTTCCGCCCAGATCTGCGCGTGCGGCCCTGGGTGATGGAACTGCTTGCCCCCAAAGTGCTCACCCTGTCGTGCGTCGCGGAACTGCTTGACCCCCTCCGCCGCCTGGCGGCCCGAGCTGCGCTCGGGTTGGAGAGGGCTCTGGGAGCCGACGCACGACAATGAGGCCAGTCGCGATTCGGGAGGCCCCCTCTGCGACCGGACTTCCGTTCGGCCGCGTCTCCCCCACTTCGTGGGAGAGACGAAGACCCCGCCCTCCTCGCCACTCGTGCCCCTCTGACCCGTACCCCCGCACGCGTCAACAACGCGTCCGAACTCAACACCTCAGGGAGAGGCATCCGACGTAGGAATCTCGCGTAGGCCTCAGGATTCGACGAATGCTTCCACCTCGAGCTCTACTTTCCAGGTTGGATCGAGGAGGGCGGCAACCACGACCATTGTCGCAGCTGGGTCTACCGAACCGAAGACCCGGCGGTGGGCACGACCTATCTCGTCTGCGTCGTCGGGGTTCGTGATGAACATACGAGTCCGGACCACGTCGCTCGTTGTGGCGCCGAGTTCTTCGAGTGCGGCAACGGCGATCTCCCCGCATCGCAGCGTCTGTTCAAAGGCGGTGGCTGCGACGGACTCGCCAGGAGATGGGATCGGTGCGGTTCCTGCAATCTCGACGCGGTCCCCGACGCGTACGCCACGAGCGAACCCGTAGCGCTCCTCGTACGGAGATCCGGAGTGGGCAGATCGGCGGATCACGGTTCCTCCTCTCGGCCGAAGAGAAGCGGCCTGACGAGAAGCGTACCGATCGTGCTGATCCCTAGTAACGCTCTGGAAGGGTCGGGCCCGGGACCCGGATGAGCAGGAGGCGCCCGTCTTCGTAGCCGCCGTTGTGGAATCCGTACTCTTCGCCGGAGGCGATGTGGATGGTGTCACCGGGTCCGGCACGGAATACCTCACCGGCCACCCGGAATTCGATGTCGCCGACTACGACGACGTACATCCGGTGGGTCTTCTCGGAGACCCGGGTCGTGCGCTCGGCGCCCATTGGGACGATGATCTCTGCGACCGACCCGATCGAGAACCCATCAGGGGAAAGTTCCCTGACGACAAAGTCGCCGAACTCGAACGGGGCGGCGTCTGCGTATCGCTTGAGCTCCATGGGCCGATAGTAGGCGTCTTCACCCCGGCTCGATCCGCCCACCACACCATCTTCGTTTTCTGTCACACCCGCCGGATACGGTGTCACCATGATCGAAACAACCCCCACCCCCGCCATGACCGACACCGAACTCGAGGCCTGGTTCAGCGAAGCCGGGATCTCGGCCACCGTCGTCGAGCGCTGCCCGGTGGTGGCGTGCCCGTCGTGCGCACGGCCGTCGAACCAAACACTCGCCGACGCTGCGTAGCGAAACCGCAAGCGTCCCTCGCGGCGACGGAGTCCGCTGCGCGCCGGCTGTCACGACCTCAGGGCAGAAGTGAGCGAACCTCGTCGATTTGATCGGAGACCGAAACAAAGGAGCCGCCGCGTGGCGATCGCCGAGCCTCGACCGAACCCCTCGGATCCAGCAGATCGAGATCCTCGGGAACGAGCTGGGGATGGGTCGCCTCCAACTCCCCGGCGGAGACAGAATCGAACTCCCGCCCCTCCGCCTTGAGG
>Ga0316197_10000671_pt1 | contig 23993 bp, 19 predicted proteins | sample OudBiesiAoxic_MG_FD_204939 | JGI IMG/M metagenome (GOLD analysis project Ga0316197, IMG submission 204939) | Coastal sediment microbial communities from Oude Bieten Haven, Netherlands - site A oxic | ecosystem: Environmental > Aquatic > Marine > Coastal > Sediment | place: Netherlands... | reverse complement strand
GGTGAACGTGGGCCTCGAGCTGGCGGCCGGGGCCGAGCTCGCTAGCCAGACGCACCGCGATCTCCTGAGGCCCGAACTCGAAGGGGAGTTCTCCGACACCGAGCTCCTGGAGGACGTCCGCCTGGGCCTGGACGGTGCGGCCGGGCCGGTCGCCGGGGCCTTCCGGGTGCGCCGCCACGGGATCTATCTCAACGACGCGCAGTATCCGGACGGCAGGGTGGTGCCGAAGCTCGACAACGTGTTCGGGGGCGAAATGTCGCTCCGGGTCGAGGAGGCGTATCTCGAGTTCCAAAGCCGGTACGCCCGCGTGGGCTTCGGGAGCATGTACCGGAACTGGGGTCTCCCCAACCTGGACGGCTTCCTCCGGTCCGACTACGCCTACAGCCAGGAGGAGGTCTCCTACCGGGTGGGCACGGATCGGATCTACCTGATAGGGATGTTCGCGAGCTACGGCGACTACGGGACGGACACCACCCATTACGTCGCCATCCACCGCCTCGAGGTTCGCCCGACGGACAACCTCCTGTTCTCGGTTTCCGAGTCGAGCGTGCACGGCGGTCCGGGTCAGTCGATGGATTGGAAGCTGGTGAACCCGGTCGGGATCTGGCAGATCGCGCGCACCGACGGAGACCCGCCGTACAACAAGCTGGGTCAACTGGACGCGTGGTGGCGCACCGGGATCGGATTCAACGTGTACGGCAGCCTGCTGGCCGACGCCACGAACGACAACGGATCCTGCTGCCAGATGGGCGGCAGCCTGGGAGTCGAGGTCCCGCGCCTCGCCCCGGGACTCCTGGTGCGGGCCAACTTCAGCGCCCTGCAGAGCCTGGCGTACACGCCGAACAGCGAGGGAGAGAACCGCGACTGGGAACGCTACACGGTCGAGCAGCTCGGGATCGGTTGGGACAAGGCCGATCTGTACCTTTTCTCACTCGAGGCCGAGTGGTTCCCGGCCGCCTCCCTGTGGCTGCGTCCCAAGCTCGATCTGCAGTTTCGCGGCGCCTTCGACATCCGCGACGATCGGCCGCCGGTGGAGGTCCTGCCCGTTTGGCCACGCATCCTGGTCGGTGCTGACGAGGTCACGGTCCGCCCGGCGATCGAGGGACGCTGGCGCAAGGACTGGCGCTGGCCGCTCGAGGTGGAGTGGGACGTGGGGGTGAACTTCATCTCCGACTATGCCAACCAGCCCGGGGACAGCCGGACCCAGTTCGTGGGCAACATCGCCGTCCGTCTTCGCACACCGCGCTGGGTCTTCGGACTGCAGTAGAGGTCTCGCCGATTCGGTTGAGAGGGCGTTGAGCGCCCGACGTATCTTCAGTACAGCGATCCGATCGCCTGATGACGCGCCAGCAGATCAAAAGGTCTTCAGAATTCGGTTGAAAATGAGTTGAACGTTTCAGCTGAAACGTCTTCTGGGACTTTCTAACCCAGCAGCAAGCTCGCCCCGCCGATCGCGATGATCACCAGGCCCACGAACACCTTGAGGGCTATGGCCAGCGCTCGTCCGAGCAGGGCACCCATGCTGGCCCGGGCAGCGCCCGCTGTGTGGCGCGTCTGGTGCCACGTCAGGAGAAACGCCCCCACGACGGTGCCGAGCAGGGCTCCGATGAAGGCCCCCACGATCGGAACGGGAGTCCCGATCAACGCTCCAGCGAGACCTCCCACTACGGCACCCCAGAAGGTGCGGTTGGTCCCGCCGTAACGGGCCGTCATCCGGCCGACAGCCAGGAATTCCAGGAACTCGGCGAAGCCTGCCAGCAAGACCATCAGGAAGAGGATCCACGGCGACACCAGGCCGCCGACCACGCCCAGGAACAGGATCGCGATCATGATCCACACCCCCGGAAGCCCCAGGGGGATGAGGAACAGCGACACGATCATTGCGGCGAGGCCGATCCAGGCCAGGGCTGAGGTTTCCATGTCCGGCTCTACGGTGCCAGGGCGGCCCGGGATTCAGCGGCACCTTCCTCTGCCCTGGCACCTTGGCGATCGTGGATCAGATGACTGGCCCACACGGATGGAGGACTTACATGATCCGCTGGAACCCTGTACTCACGCTGGTCGTGATGGTGGCTGCCTTCCTGGGCGCGTGCTCCCCCGACGCCCAAAACGAGGCCGCGACGGACGAACACGGCCACGAGGATGTTCTCGCGGCGGGCGACGAGGTCGCTCTGCGTGACGGTCTCGGAACACATGGCCTCCGCATCACAACGGATTCCGACTCGGCCCAGGCATACTTCGACCAGGGTCTTCGGTTGAGCTACGCATTCAACCACCCGGCGGCGATCGCCTCCTTCGAGAAGGCGGCTTCGTTCGACCCGGAGTGTGCCATGTGCTATTGGGGAGTGGCCTGGGCCAGCGGACCGAATATCAACGCGGCGCTCACGCCGGAGGGTGGGGAAGTCGCCCACCACGCTATCCACCGTGCGCTGGAATTGGTGGACGGAGTTTCCGAGCGGGAGCGGGCCTACATCGAGGCCATGGCGGTTCGCTACGAGGAGGACCCGATGACCGGCCGGGCCCGGCAGGATTCGGCCTATGCCGGCGCCGCGGCGGCGCTGGCGGATGCGTACCCGGCTGACCCCGACGCCCAGGTGCTCGCGGCCGAGGCCCTGATGGACCTCAGCCCATGGGACTACTGGACTGCGGATGCCTCACCCCGACCGGACACGGAAGAGCTTCTCGGAAGGCTCCTGCCGGTGACCGAGGACGACCTCAACCATGCGGGCGCGTGTCATTTCTACATCCACGCCGTGGAGAAGTTCTATCCCGAGAGAGCGGTTCCGTGCGCCGAGCGTCTGGCCGGCCTGATGCCGGGGGCGGGGCACATCGTGCACATGCCGTCGCACATCTACATCCGGGTCGGCCGCTACGCCGACGCGATCGAGACCAACCAGGGGGCGGTCCACGCGCACGGCATGCACGCCGAGCCGGCGCCGGACCAGGGACCGTCCGAGTTCGACCAGGGATACGGCTCGCACAACTACCATTTCCTCTCGTTCGCAGCGCAGATGGCCGGCAATCGTGAGCTGGCGCTGGAAACGGCCCGCGACCTGGAAGGCCGCGTTGATCCGGAGATGATGCGGGCGCCGGGACTCGGGGCCCTGCAGCACTATCTCGTCACTCCGCTCCGCGTAATGGTCCGGTTCGGGATGTGGGAGGAGATCCTGGCCGAGCCGGCTCCGCCGGAGGAACTTGCCTATCCGATGGGCACCTGGCTCTATGCTCGCGGGATGGCGTTTGCCCGCACCGACCGGCCCGACGAAGCCGCCGCCGAGCTGGCCGCACTCAGGGACCTCCTCGCCGGAGAGGCGCTGGAAGGCGTGACGGTGTGGGAGCTGAATTCGGCGCACACCCTGCTCTCGATCGGGGAGCGAGTGCTCACCGGCGAGATCGAGGCCGCCCGCGGCAACACGGATGCGGCGATCGCGGCCCTGGCCGAGGGCGTCGAGGTGGAGACCGACCTCACCTACGACGAGCCGCCGGCCTGGCCCCTGCCGGTGAGACACGTTCTGGGAGCCGTGCTCCTCGACGCGGGTCGGGCTGATGAAGCCGTTCCGGTGTACGTGGCCTCGCTCGATCAGTTCGCGGACAATGGCTACTCCCTGCGCGGCCTCGAGCTGGCGCTGGCGGCCGAGGGCCGGGAAACCGAAGCAGAAGCCGCCCGCGAGCACTTCGACCTCGTGTGGCGTGCGGCCGACGTGGAGCTGCCTGGCTCGAGGTTCTGAGCCCGGCCGGATCTTCGCACGGGACTTGCACGTTTCATCACGTCCAGGGACCCTGACTGAGCAGGGGACCTCCCCTGCGAAACGGTGTAGCACGCGTGTTTCCAGCGTTTCCGGCGTCCGGGTGTCCCGACCGCGGTGGGACGGTATTGTGCCGGAGTGCGCGCAAGACTGACCGTTTTGCAGGAAATCGATCCTCGGACGGACGGATGAGCATGCGATTCGACAAGCGAGTCAGATCTCACAGCCGGTGGCTCGGGCGCGGCACAATCGTCGCGGCAGGCCTGTTTGCCGCCCACGCTGCCCCGACCGGTGACTTACCGGCAGGGCCGGCCGCCGCCTGGGCTCAGCAGGCCTCCGTATCCGGACGTCTCACGAGCATCTGGGAAGATCCGCTGCCCGAGCAGGGGACGCCGCGTCTTCGCCACTTCCTTTCCCGGCACACGGGCGAGATGGTGCCGCTGCGGGTGACTGCCTCGCAGCTGCGTGCAGTGGGCGGAGGCCGGGCGCCGGGCGGACAGTACGTCGAGGTCTCCGGCACCTGGCGCCCCACGCGAAAGACCCCGAGCGCTCCGGCCGATCGCGAGCTCGAGGTAGGCACGATCCGCTATTCCGTCGATCCGTCCGGTGCATTCGCCGAGCCGCAGGGAGCGCCCATCTTCGGCTCCCAGCCGTGGGTGACCGTTCTGTGCCGCTTCTCCGACTTCCCGACGGACGAACCGCACCCGCTCACGTGGTACCAGGATCTCCTGGGAGGCACGGAGCCGGGGTTGGACCACTACTGGCGTGAGCTATCGTTCGACCAGGCCAACGTGGCCGGGAGCGCTGCGCACGGCTGGTACGACCTGCCACATGAGAAGGGACACTACGTCAACGACTCGACGTCGGTCTCCGAACAGTTGGAGATGCTGAAAGAGGACTGCGCGGCGGTGGCCGACGCCGACATCTACTACCCCGACTACGTGGGCATCAACTTCCAGTTCAACGAGAACCTGGATGGGTACTCCTGGGGAGGGGGCTCGAGCCTCGGCCTCGACGGTGGAGGGTTCTATCGCACAACCTGGATGTCGAACTGGGCCGACCAGTTCGTGTACGGCCACGAGATGGGCCACGGGTTCGGACTTCCGCACTCGTCCGGTCCGTACGGCGAGGTATACGACTCCGACTGGGACGTGATGAGCGGCGCGAGAAACCAGTACGATCCGACGTACGGGTGGCTCGGGCCTCACACCATCTCGTACCACAAGGAGGACCTGGGGTGGATTCCGGCGGACAGGATCTACGATGCCACACTCGGGACCAGCGCCACGATCACTCTGCACCGCTTGGGCGACATGTCTGCGCCGGGTGACTTCATGATGGCCCGAATTCCGCTGGCCGACGGCACCTACTACACGGTCGAGGCACGCCGCAGCGCGGGCTACGATGCGTACCTGCCGGCCGAGACGGTGGTCCTCCACCACATCGACGGCCGCGCGTTCGTGGTGGACCCGGATGGAGATGGGGACCCGAACGACGATGGGGCCCAGTGGATGCCCGGCGAGACGTTCACGGACGCAGAAAACGGGATTTCCGTGACCGTCGAGTCACTGGTCGCGGAGGGACATCTCGTGACCATCGCGCTCATGGAGCCGGGGCACATCGAGTTCGATCCGGGCTCGATCGCTTTCGCGGCGCAGCAGGGTACAGACCCCGCTCCGCAGTCCTTCGCCCTCCGGAACACCGGAACGGGCGACATGGACTGGACAGCCTCTGACGACGCCGCGTGGCTGGAGCTGGGTCAGACGTCCGGCAGCGTCACCTCCGGCGGATCCCTGGACATCACGGCGACCGTTGCCGCCACCGGGCTGGCAGCGGGCACCTACAACGCAGTGGTCACGGTGAGCGGGAGCGCTGACAATTCGCCGCAGACGCTGGCGGTCAGCTTGGAATTGACCTCCGCTCCCGTGCTTACGCTCGTGGCCGATCCGATCGATCTCGAGGCGGTCGTCGGGGTGGATCCGGCGCCGCACGAAGTCTTGATCCGGAACGACGGCGGTGCCGAGCTGACGTGGGCGGCATCCTCGGACGTGGCCTGGATGACGTTCGCCGGCGGTTCCGGCACCCTGGCCCCCGGCGCGAGCGAGGTCGACACGGTCGCCATCTCGGTAGCAGGTCTGGACCTCGGTGACTACTCGGGGACTCTCACATTCACGGGCAACGCGACCAACACCCCGCAGACGCTGGCGGCGTCGGTCCAGGTGGTTGAATCGCCGTCCATCACACTCGACGGGACGTTCGAGTTCGAGGCGTGGGAGGGTGATTCGCCGCCGGACGGGGTGATTCTCACGGTGGGCAACGATGGCGGGGGAACGCTTACGTGGACCGCTTCGGTGGACCAGCCGTGGGTGGACCTGTCGTTCTCCGGAGGCACCCTGGCGCCTGGCGGTGCCTCCACCATCCGTGTCACGGTGGACGGCTCGAGCCTGGCAGGCGGGACGCACACAGCCGTGATTACGGTGGCCGGGAACGCTGACGACTCACCGCAGACCGCGGACGTGGAATTCGTGGTCATCGCGCAGCCGGACCTGGTACCACAGGATGTGGCCGACCACCTGATGGGCGTGCGCACGACGCTCAGTGCTTCCGATCTCGAGTACCTGGACGAGTTCGGAAACGACAACGGGAGCTTCGACGTCGGAGACTTCCGCGCCTGGCTGCAGAGAGAAGCACTGATGAGCAGGGTGAGTCCCGCTGCCGGAGAGGAGGTGGCCCCATGAGGATGCGCGCGACGCTGGTCTCACTGATTGCTGGCGCCTTGATCCTGGGATGTGGTGGCGACGATACGACCGGCCCTCCGGAGCCGCAGCCCCAGCCCGGCGAACTCAGGGTCGAGATAGCCGGCAGTACCCCGATCGGCGGCATCGTGCTCACCGTGACAGGCACGGGAATCAACGCGCCGGTGGCATCAAGCGGCTTGCAACTCTACCACGACCTGTCCGGGAACACGCTGCACGCGGTGGTTGTCGGATCGTCGCTGTCCGGCACGATCATGAGATTCACGGTGCCCGACGTTAGGCAGGTGGAGGGATACCAGGTCAGCGTGCAGGAGGCCTCGGGGACCGCGAACCAGACTCTGACGGCCAGCGGCGTTACGCTCACGATCGAGCCGTAACGCCTCCGTTTCCGCCCGGTGACGTCCTCGTGACGCTCGCATGCCAACGTGCGTGCGAACGGAGGATGTCATGGAAGTGCTCGTACCGCTTTTGACGCTGCTGGGCTACCTGGCGACCCTCGTACTGGGGGGCGTCAGGAGCTACGGTGAGATGTACGATCGCCTGTACCAGCACTCGGGCAACTTCCCCACGGTCGGCCGTCCCTAGCCTCAGGTCAGCAGCAACGGCATCTCGTGGGCCGTGATCGGTACCACCAGTAGCGGACACGGCACGAGACGCACGATCTGCTCGCTGTGACTTCCGCGGAACGCATCCATGATGCCGCTCCGTCCGTCGCTCGCCATCACCACGAGGTCGGCCTGCCGGTCTCCCGCCGTCCTGATGATCTGATCGATCACGTCGCCCTTCTGCAGGCCCTGGCTCCACCGGATGCCCTCGTGCTCGGGAAGTTTGAGCTCAGGCATCTGATCGCCAACGTGCATCAGGTGCAGCTCGACCGGATCGCCGTGAACCTGGTGGGCCGCGATCGCGGTGCGAGCGGCCAGGGTGACCGCGTTCTGCGCGTCCGGCACCTCGGCCACCGGGACCAGGATCTTGCGGGCCGTGAGCTGTCCGTTCGCCGGGTCCACCATTCCAGGCTTCCCGATCGGAACGAACAGGGTGGACGTGTCCGTGCGGTGGGCCAGCGGCTCTGATACGGACGGCTTGAGCCACCCGGCCACTCCGCCCGGTCCCTTCGTGGCGACTACGACCAGGTCGATATAGCCCTTCTCGAGGGTTTCGAGAATCACCGGCAGCGGGCGGCCCTTCACGACCTTCTTCTTGATGCGCACGTTGAAGTTCTCGTACACCGCACTCCGCGAGGAGCCCTCTTCCAGAAGGCCCCACCGCTCCAGCATCTCACGCACCGAGGGAAGCTCCACGGAACTCGAGGACGTCTCTACGTGCAGCATGGTCAGGGACGTCTTGCGAAGCAGTGCGATCGCAAGGGCGTGCTGAAAGGCGATCTCGCTGCCCGGCGACATGTCGGTGGGCAGCAGCACGCTACGGACGATCGGCAGGTTTCCTGGTGTCGAGCTCAAGAGTTGCTCCCGTAGCAGGGTTCGATCTCGCGATGGTGAGGCCGGAATGTGGGCGTTTGGAGGTCGATCGTCCAGCATCCGGTGCGAGGCGGTCCGCTAAGACGTTTCAGCGGAAACGCTTCCGTGGGGCAGGTTCCACCTCCGGCGCGGTTTGTTTATGGTGGAGGCGAGGCTGCAATAGTGCGGGGCGCCACCGAGACTCTGCTCCAACGCAGGGAGTGCGCTCCGTTCGAACCAACACGGGAGGCTCTGTATGATCCGTACGTCCGCTGCCGCACTCGCGGCGCTGTTTCTGCTTACGTCCACTGCCATGGCCCAGGACAAGGTCATCAAGAGCGCCATGAGCGCCGGTCCCGAGTCGATCTCGGCCGACGCCACGATTCTCGACTGGGAGATGAACGTCGTTCGCGAAGGCACCAACGAATGGACGTGCCTGCCGGATCGTCCGGACACCGAGGGCACAGACCCGTGGTGCATCACCGGGCCGTGGATGAACTTCCTCCAGGCCTACGTGACCCAGACGGAGCCCGATTACGACGAGCTCGGGATCGCGTACATGCTCATGGGCGATGCGCCGGTCAGCAACTCCGATCCGTACGCCACCGAGCCGACCGGGCCGGAGGACTGGGTCACCGATATGGGCGCTCACATCATGCTCATCGTGCCGGACCACAGCATGCTGAAGGGTTTGTCCACCGATCACCGCAACGGCGGTCCGTGGGTCATGTGGCCGGAGACGCCGTATGCGCACGTGATGGTTCCGATAGAGAACCGCTAGGCCAAGAAGGGCTACTAGCTCCGCACCAACAGACGCCCCGCGCCGTGACTGGCCGGGGCGTCTGCTTTTCAACCTTCCCTCCACTTGTCCCGTCCAATCGTTCCCCTGACATTGTCATGGGTAGTTCCCTTTCATTTTCAGGGGAGAGAGATGGCGAACGAATCCATGGAGCTGGTGAAGGGCACCGTCGACGTCCTGATTCTGAAGACGCTGTCGTGGAAGCCGATGCACGGTTTCTCGATCTCGGAGTGGATCAGCGACACCACGAGCGGTGACCTCGGGCTGCAGGAGGGTGCCCTGTACAAGGCCCTGCATCGCCTGGAGCGAAAGGGCTGGATCGCTGGAGGTTGGGGTCTGTCGGAGAACAACCGGCGGGCCAAGTACTACCGGCTGACGGCCCGCGGACGGGCGCAGCTCCAGGCACAGTCCGAGACGTGGCGCCGATATTCGCTGGCCGTGTCCCGGGTGCTGGAGGCCAGCGCATTGTGACTCGCAGGCGCGGTCCGTGACCGGCGAGCCGGAATTTCGGCGGGTCTTTCGCCTGCCTCGCGCACCGCGGCGCCAGGTGGCCCGTGAGCTCGACGACGAGTTCCAGTACCACCTCGACCGACGGATCGAGAAGCTGGTCGAAGAGGGTCTCAGCCCGGACGAGGCCCGAACCGGGGCACTCGAGGCGTTCGGCGACGTGGCTGAGGTGCGCGCCTACTGTTTCAAGCAATCGGTGGTGAGGGAGAGGACGATGAGGGGAACCGACTGGCTGTCCGACACGTGGCAGGACCTCAGGTTCAGCGCCCGGTCGCTCCGGAAGCGCCCGGTGTTCGTTGCTGCCGTAACGCTCACTCTGGCCGTGGGGATCGGCGCCGCGACGGCCGTGTTCACGGTCGTGAGCGCGGTGCTGCTGAAGCCCCTTCCGTTCGAGGATGCGGATCGCCTGGTTGGCGTATGGCTCACATCCCCCGGGTGGGAGGTGGAATGGCTCGAGCAGCCGCCGGCCACGTATTTCGCGATCCGTGAGGACAGTGAGTCGTTCGAGGACTCCGGCCTTTGGAAGAACACCTTCGTCACGGTGACCGGACTCGACGAGGCGGAACGCGTGCCAGCCACGATGGTTACGGACGGAGTGCTTCCGCTGCTTCGGGCTCGGCCCATAATGGGCCGCCTGTTCAACGCGGAGGACGACCTTCCGGGAAGCCCCCAGACGGTCATCGTCAGCCACGAGTTCTGGCAGCGGAGGCTTGGCGGAGACCCGGACGTCGTTGGGCGCACGATCGTTGTGGAGAGGAGTCCGCGCGAGATCATAGGCGTCATGCCGCCCGGGTTCCGGTTCATGTCCAACCGCTCGGACGTCTACTGGCTTCGGCAGTTCGATCCGGCCACCGTCGAGATGGGAGACTTCAGCTACAACGGCGTGGCACGTCTCAAGCCGGGCGTAACCCTCGAACAGGCACAGGCCGACGCCTCCCGGGTCTTCCTCCTGGCCCTCGAGAGGTACGAGGGAATGAGTCCCGACTACGCCCGAAACCTGGGGATGGACGTGCGGCTCAGGCCCCTCAAGACGGAGCTGGTGGGCCACACCGCATCCACTCTGTGGATCCTTCTCGGCACGGTGGCGATCGTACTCCTCATCGCGTGCGCCAACGTCGCCAACCTGCTGCTCGTTCGGGCTCAGGGACGCAGCCGCGAAATCGCGATGCGGGCCGCCATCGGGGCCAGCCGCGCCCGGATCGCTCAGAGCTTTCTTACCGAGGGCCTGGTTCTCTCGCTCGTCGGGGGAATCGCCGGACTTGGCCTGGCCGCGTTCGGGGTGCGGACGCTTCTCGGGACGCTACCAGAGCAGTTCCCGAGGTTGGCCGAGATCTCTACGGATGGCACGGTACTGCTGTTCTGCCTGGGCCTTACCGCACTCACCGGCGTGGTCTTCGGACTGCTCCCGGTCTGGCGAGCCTCCGGGTCGGACCTGGCGGTCGAACTCAAGGCCGGCGGGCGCGGCGGTGTCGGGCGCGAGACGAATCGGACGCGCAACGCGCTCGTCGTCTCGCAGGTGGCGCTGGCCCTCGTTCTCCTCGTGGGGGCCGGGCTCATGGTCCGGAGCTTCCAGGCTCTCAACGCGGTGCACCCCGGATTCGGCCACCCGGACGAGGTGATCACATTCCGCGTGAGCATGCCAGGGCCGGGATACTCAGCCGGAGAAGAAGGACAGCAGACCGTCCAGGCCATGGTCGAAGCTCTCGAGCAGTTGCCGGGAGCCCGTTCTGTGGCGGCAATCACGTCCTTTACGATGGACGGGTCCACCAGCAACACGTCCATGGATATCGAGGACTTCCCGACCGGCGAAGGGGAGACTAGGCCGTCGTTCCGCGTGAAGTGGACGGCCGGCGAGTACTTCGAGCTGATGGAGAACCCGGTCCTCGCCGGCAGGCCGATCGAGCGGGCTGACGTTCGAGACCGGAACGATGTCGTGGTGGTGACGGAAAACCTGGCCCTCGCCTACTGGGACAGCCCCGAAACGGCGATTGGCAAGCGCCTGCGTGATGGAGACACCTGGCGGACCATCGTGGGCGTGGTCGGCAACGTGCGCGATCATGGCCCGGGGGAGCCTCCGGTCGCCGTGGTCTACTACCCGGCCGTCGTCAACGACTTCTGGGGAGCGGACACGTTCGTGCCTCGCTGGATGGCCTACGCCGTCCGCACCTCAGGGGGCGCGCCCGCGAGCCTGATGCCGGAGGTCCGCCGGATCGTCCGATCGGTGAGCCCCGACCTCGCGATCACCGGCATCCAGACGCTGGAGGAAATCCACGACCTGTCGATGGTCCGGACCTCGTTCACCCTCGTGCTGCTGGGGGTCGCGGCTCTGGTGGCCCTCTTTCTGGGGGTGATCGGGATCTACGGCGTCGTGTCCTATGCGGTGGGGCAGCGGACCCGGGAAATCGGCGTTCGAATGGCCCTCGGGGCGGCGACCCGGGACGTGAGCCGGCTCGTCGTAGGACAGGGGTTCCGTCTCGCGGCGATGGGCGTGGTGATCGGCGCAGTCGGGGCCGCGGCGCTGACCCGCCTCATGACGCCCGTGATCTACGGAGTCAGTCCGGCGGATCCGCTCACCTTTGCGGTCGTTGCCATGACGTTGGTGGGAGTCGCCCTCCTGGCGAGCTACGTGCCGGCGCGACGTGCCTCGGCGGTCAATCCGGTGGAGGCGCTGCGGGCGGAGTAATCTCAGGTGTACTGTCTTGCAAGAGCCCCGTCCTCAGAGGCCACGGCGAGAGCGGGCCATCGGTCGAGCAGAGTTTCGGAGACGAGAAACCCGAGTAGAAGGACGCCACTGATGGACAGTCCCAGCCTGACGGGAGATTCGAGGAACCACCGGCGCCGCTTCACTCGTCAATCCCCGGTTCAGCCGGGACGGCCGCCGCGTACCCCTCGAGCCTGACCGTCCACGCCCACTGACCCGGGACCTCGCTGGCCGGCACGTCGGTCAGGTCAACACGAAGTGATCCGGCCCGGTAGCGCCACGGCAGCTCTCCGTCCCGTCCCAGCAGGGTGACGCGGGTTTCCGGCGGAGGCTCGGGAATCGGCAGTTCGAGATATCCGTCCGGCCACTCGAAGGTGATCGCGTACAGGTCCCCGTCTTTCTGAGTGTACGCCAGGTACTGTCGCATCGACTTATAGGTCGCGGCAAGTCCATCGGCCTCCCGTCCGTCGGCCGCGGAATACAGGTGCGCAGTCGGGATCACCTCCGCCTCGGCTCCGTCGGCCGACCATTCCAGCCGTACGGATGCCATGACCTTCTCCTCCCGGTACTCCACGCGGATCGGGACGCGAAGTCCACCGACCAGGCGAATGGTCGGGCCCGCGGCGCTCGGTTCCTCTTCGTCCCACTCGTCGACCACCAGGCGGCCGTCCACCCACGCCCGCACTCCATCGTCGGCGGACGCCGAGAACGTGTACTCGCCTGTCTGCGGCGGTTCGAGATAGCCCCACCACTCGGCCGTGAAGTCGTCCTCGCGGATCGGGTGGCCGGGCCCGTTGCGGTTCCAGTAGAAATCGATCGTGGGGTCGATACGCTCCAGCGTCACCTGTCGATGCTCGCCGGCTTTCCACCACGCGCTCGAGCCGTAGATCGCCTCGCCGTTCACGTCCAGCCACTGGCCCAGTTGGCGCAGGCGCTCCTGCTGCAGCAGGGGGATCTGGCCGTCCGCCTTCGGGCCGACGTTGAGGATCATCCCGCCGCCGCCCGCCACGGCCGCCGCGAAGAACTGGACCAGGGCCTCCGGCGACATGTACGCGTCCAGCCTCTCGTTCCGGTTGAAGCCGAACGAGCGCCCGATGCCACGCACCTCGGTCCACGGACGGTCCGTGAGCTCGATGCCCGAGCTGTATTCCGGCGTACGGAACCCGATGTCGCTGCCTCCGCCCCACCGGTCGTTGACGACGGCGTCCGGCCCGATCGTGTCGAAGTACCAGTTGATCATGTCGCGGGAGCGGAGTTGCTCGGCCGAGTTGAGCCATTCGCCGTCGGAGAAAATGAGATCAGGCCGGTACGCTTCGACGACTTCCTTGAACTGGGGGACCATGTGCTGGTCTACGTACGGACCGATGGACTCGGGGGGATCCGTGTACCACCGGTGAAGCGGATTCGTCCACTCCCCCAGCGAGTAGTAGAGGCCCATCCGGAGGCCCGCCTCGCGCACCGCGTCGGTGAGGTCGCCCACCAGGTCGCGCTTCGGGCCAACGTCTACGCTGTTCCAGCCCGGAGAGTATTCGCTGGGCCACAGGGCGTATCCGTCGTGATGCTTGGAGACGAGGACCACGTACCGGGCCCCGGCCCTCTGGAAGAGGTCTGCCCATTCGTCGGCATCGAACAACTCCGCTCTGAACAGGGGAGCGAAGTCCGCGTACTTGAAGTCGTCGCCGTAGTTGTCGCGCATGAACCGGATGCGCAGAGAGTCGCCGACCTGGAGGCCACGGTAGAACCACTCTGCGTAGTCCTCGGGGCCCGAGTAGGCGGGCACGGAGTAGACACCCCAGTGGATGAAGATTCCCAGCTTGGCGTCGGTGAACCACTGAGGATAGGCGCGGGCGCGAAGCTCTTCCCAGGACGCGTCCTCCCACGACTCCTGGGCCCGAAGCGAACCAACGAGCAGGAAGATCGCCAGCAACGGCAGGGTCCAGGACGCCAGTGATTTCACGGGGTGCCTCCACGTGCAGGGTCAAGCCTGCAGGTTCGCGGTCCGTGTCGGCATCGGCAAGCGTTCGTCGAGGGCCGGAAGGGCGTACGGAGGTCACGTTGCGCTCCCCGGTCCAGGGGTCGAGGTTTCGACCCGGTGTCCGTTTCGGCAGTTGTATCCGACACAGGAGTCAACATGCGCCCATCGCGCGTCGTCCGACATCTTCCGTTCGTAGTCGTCCTGTCCGCGCTGGTCTTTCCGACAGGCGCCTGCGGCCAGCAGGAGGCACCCCCCGTGGATGACCTGGAAGCCCGTGCCCGCGCGATTCACGAGAGCGTGATCACGATCGACACGCACGACGACATCTCGCCGAACTTCGCTACCGAGGACTCCGATCCCGGGCAGCGCGAAGGGCGGCAGGTCACGCTGCCGAAGATGCGCGAAGGTGGCCTCGACATGACGTTTTTCGTCGTCTACGTGGGGCAGACGGAGCGCACGCCCGAGAACTACGCCGCCGCCCAGGAGCGCGCGGTCGTCCTGTTCGACGCGATTCACCGGCTGACGGACGAGATGTACCCGGACGAGATCGGGTTCGCCTGGACGCCGGACGATGTCGAGCGCCTGCACGCCGAGGGCAAGCTGGTGACCACGATCGGGATCGAGAACGGGTACTCGATCGGCAAAGACCTGTCGCTGATGGAGGAGTACCACGCGCGCGGCGCCCGCTACTTCGGCCTCACGCACATCGGGCACAACGACCTCGCCGATTCTTCGATCCCGCGCGAGAACCTGGGCGACGCCGAAGAGGAGCACGGCGGTGTGAGCGAGTTCGGGGCGGAGGCCATCGCCGAGGCCAACCGCCTTGGCATGATGGTGGACGTCTCACACGCGTCCGGAAAGACGGCCGTCGACGCGGCCCGCCTGTCGAAGGCGCCGGTCATCGCCTCGCACTCGGCCGTGCGCGAGCTGGCCGACACGCCGCGAAACCTGAGGGACGACGAACTGGTCGCCATCAAGGAGAACGGCGGCGTGGTGCAGATCGTGGCCTTCGACGGGTACGTGAAGATCCCCTCCGAGGAGAAGCAGGCCGCCCTGGCCGCCCTGCGGGAGAATGCGCCGTTCGAGTCGTGGGCCGCGGCGACTCCCGAGCAACGCGACGCCTATCGGGAGGCCCGCTCCAAGTTGAACGACGAGTATCCGGGTGCCACGGTCGAGGACTTCGTGGATCACATCGACTACGCGGTCGAGCTCATCGGCATCGACCACGTGGGGATCAGCTCGGACTTCGACGGCGGTGGCGGGGTGACCGGGTGGGACGATGCCTCGGAGACCTTCAACGTGACGCTGGAGCTGGTGAAGCGGGGCTATTCGGAAGAGGACATCCGGAAGATGTGGGGCGGGAACCTGCTCAGGGTGTGGCGGGACGTGGAGAGGGTAGCGGCGGAGCTGCAGGCCGGCTGAGGTCTACTCGATCTCTGCCAGCCGTTGGAGCGCCCGGCGCGCGTCGTCGACTACGGGCTGCAGCTCGGGATCGCAATCGCGCCACAGGTCGATGAATCGTTCGTAGTGTTCGGCCGCGTTACCGGATTCTCCGAGCCGGTCGTAGATCTCAGCGCGCCGAAAGTGAGACATGGCGAGGTACGGGGAGTCGTATCCGGTAACGACATTGATCGTGGCGTACCACCGCAGGGCCTCGTCGTGGCGCTCGAGTCGCGAGTAGATCTCGCCTCGCAGGAAACGATCTTCGGGAGCGGGATAGAATGGGGCGGCGTATAACCACTGTATCCTGATGCGCCTCGGCTGGTCGTCCAGGGCTTCCAGTGCTTCCTCGAGACGGCCCCGCTCGAACAGGACGTGGGCCCGGAGGCCGAGGGCTCGATCGGCCGCGAAGCTCAGTGCCTCGGGCGGGTTGTCCAATGCCTCTAGCTCGTCTGCGTATCGCAGGGCATCCTCCCACTCTCCCAGCTTCAGGCTCAAGCGCCCGAGTGCGTACAGGCGTAGCTGTGGTGCGAGGAGGTCGTGGGCCCTCTGCCCTGGTCCCGTCACACTGGGGTGAATCTCGGTGAGGTTCCAGCTCCAAATGGACCGCCGGAGAGACTCGAAGTCCTGCTCAATGGAGGGTGCGAACGGCGCCGTACTCCACAGGACCCGGTACAGATCGGCCCACATCGGGTAGACCTCGGCGACTCGATCGAGCTCGGTCCACGCGGAGTCGAAGCGACCCAGGGACACACCGTAACGGGCGCCCCGAAGGTAGATCTCATCCGTCTTCCTTTCTACTGACAGGGCGTCGAAGTTCCTGTGGCGCAGCAGGGTAGCCGCCGCCTGGATGTCGCCCCGAGCCCGCGCGAGGAGGCCCGCGGCGATCGCGACCAATTCTCCCCTCTCCGGGGCCTCAGCGAGGATTCTATCCTGTGCGGTCTCATCCCTTGAGCCGAAGGCGCGGACCGCTCGGACGACGAAGTCGTCTTCGCCCCACAGGGTCTCGAGAAGCTCCCAGTCGCCGTCCACCGCGGCCCAATGAGCAGCGCCCGCCTGGTGGTCGGGGTCATCCGGGTCGAGCTGATAGGCCCGCAGGGCGACTTCCCTCACTTCCCGGATGGGTCTTCCGTAGAACGGGTAGTAAGAGCCCGACCAGGCCAGAAGCCACCAGGCCTGGACGTCGTCGGGGTAGTCGGCGAGTACCAGGCGGCTGAGACGCTCCGCCTCGGGTCCATTGCCCTGCATGATCTCCGAGTTTGCCCTTATCACCTGCTGGATTCGGAGAGGCAGATCCCCGCTGTGCCGGACCGCACGCCTGGCGGCATCAACGCCGGCCTCCCACTCCGGAATGATCCAGGCGGCGGCGACTCCCCAGCCGTACCAGGCAAGAGCGAACGTGGAGTCGATCTCCACGGCCCTGCGGAAGGAGACCACGGCCGAATCGAATGCAAACCGCCTCCGTTTGGCGACCCCATCGAGGTAGGCCTTGAGCGCGCTGAGAGAGTCGGTCGTGCGCGCCGCCACGCCGTGGTACTCCCGGTCGGTGCCGACCAGCCCCAGGAGGAGCTTCCGGCCCAGCCGGTCGAGGAGGTTGAAGAACTGGTCTGACTCGCCTTCGACGGACGCCACTGCCCCGATTCCGCTTCCCTCTTCCAGGGAGTGAAGTCGGGCATCGATTCTCAGGCGATCCCCCAGCTCGACCACTTCACCCGTGACGTAGTGACGGGCGCCCATGCGCTCGGCGATCTCCAGCGCCCTGTTACCGTCGAAGCTCGCCGAGTGGACCGTGCTGAGACCGCCGACCCCATCCAGCATCGTGCTGACCAGGCCGGCCAGGGAGGCGCCCAGGTACGCGTAATCCCCGCTCCCTCTGTACTCGAACGGCATGACCGCTATGTGTAGGGCCGGATCGACCGTGGCCAGATCCGATCCCGAGTCGTCCAACGGGCCCTGGAAGGCCGTACGAAGGACCGTTATGGACCCGACGAGCGCGGCCAAACCAGTGAGGACGAGGAGCGTGGTTCGCCTGGCACTTGTTCCTGGCCGTGTGCCGATCGTGATCCCTGAGTCCGGCTCGGCTTCAGCCATGTTTCCGGTTCTGCCGACCCGGACCACTTCTGCCCGCGGAGGGTCCTCCCTCAGCCAGTTCGCGAGAGCAGGTATGTCTTCTGGCGGTTCAGCACCCAGCTCCTCCTTGAGAAACCGCGTGTGTTCCTCGGCCTCCTGTACCGCGTTGGCCGGATCGCCTGAGGAAGCCAGGGCCCACATTCGTCGAATGACGTAGCGGGAGTTATAAGGGTCGTACGAGATCAGCAGCTTCCACTGCCGGGCCGCCTCGACGTAGTCTTTCCGCTGCTCCGCGCCCGTTGCTAGGACCTCCCGGGCGTCGGCGGCCACGTCACCGAGGCGTCGTCGCTCCGACTCGGCCCACCGCTCGAAGTCCGGAGCGTTTCGGACGTTGAACCCGTCGAGGAATGGTCCGGAATACAGCGCCAACGCAGCCTCATGCTCCCGGTCCTCGACCAGCGTCTCGAACTCGGCTGCGTCGCAGGTCACCCGGTTCGAGTCCAGGCGGAGTGCATCGCCCTCCGAGATCAGCGCGCCCGCCCCGAAAGCCTTCCTCAGCTGGTAGACAGACTCCGACAGGAGATGGCGCGCCCTCTCCCCGTCGACATCCGGCCACAGGAAGCCGATAAGCTTCTCCCGGCCCACGGTTCCATTGGGAGTGGTCGCCAGCAGCGCCAGGAGAGCCAACCGCCGGGCCTGTGCCGCTTCGCCAATCACCGGACCGGAATCGGTCCGAATCGAAGCACCACCAAGCAGTTGGAGCGAAACCATCGGTCCGCCTGTTACGAAATTGACTCTCGCCTGAAAAGAACCTGACAGGCGCTTGCCATCGTGGAATTGCGGGGCGCTGGGACTCGATCCTCATCGTCGGGGGGTGACGAAACGAATCCTCGGCGAATCCCGCAAAAAAGATAGCAGCGCGCTCACGGGGCCGCGAATGCGCTGCTGCCGGTCAGGCCGGCCTGGCGTGCCCTCCGATTGCCGGGGGCTACACGTCGGGTCGGTCGGGCTGGCCGAATCACCCGGCAATCATAACAGGAGGTGTACCATGCGCTGGAGAATCCCACTCGCAGTCCTGCTCGTGGCGGGGCTGGTCGCAGCCTGCGACCAGGCACCGACGGCTGTCGACGCTGACGACGCGCCTGACGCGGCGGGCGTCGTGATGGAGGCCGATGGAAACAACGGTGCGGTCCGCTGGATTCCGGATCCGGAGTGCGGTGTGTTCGACGGAGACGGGGAGTTCTTTATCGTGGACTGCAGGAACCAGATTGCCACGTACAGTGCGAATGGTAACGCCCTGGTGGTCGTACAGGCGTCCGGGGTGCCCAACCCCACCGGGAAGCTGCTTAAGTGGGACGCCTACAATCCGCCCCAGGTCATGCTGGACTGGTTCGGCCTGACGGAGCCGCCAGCGCCGTGCTTCCTGTATGGCCCCGGCGGTCTTGCTGAAGAGGACTTCCTGTTCACTGTGAACTGGAACGCCACGCTCACGCCCAGCGGACAGGGCAGCTTCATCTGCCACTACGCGAAGAAGTGGGAGTACCAGTGGCCGGACTGATGGCCACTGACTGAGTTCACGTCGCCCACAACTAGCGGGCCAACCGCCCGCCCGGTCGCCAGTGCGGCCCGGCGGGCGGTTCCCATTGCTACTCATCGGCTTCGCCGAGCTTCCCGACCCGCTTGCGTGGAGCTACGTTCACGTGGGCAATCAGAACTTCCCGAGGAGGTTTCCATGACGCTCGAAGTCTTCACCTCGTTTCTCGCCTGGTGCACGCTGTTAAACCTGGTGGTCCTGCTGATCTGGTTCTTCTTCATGGTCACCGGCGGCGGCTGGTTGAGGAGAATGCACGCGAAGTGGTTCCCCCTCAGCGATGCGGAGTTCGCAGCGGTCCACTACAGGATGCTGGCCCACTTCAAGCTGCTGTGGATGATCTTCAACCTGACGCCGTACCTGGTCCTCAGGCTGTTCATTTAATGGCGAAGGTGCTCGGTATCGGCGGCGTGTTCTTCCGCTCCGAAGACCCGGAGAAGCTCGGAGACTGGTACGCCCGCTGGCTGGGCGTGCCGGTGGAGCACCCCTGGGGAGCATCGTTCCAGCCCACCGATCGTCCGGGCAAGGCCTTCGGCGTGTGGGCCCCCTTCAAAAGCGACACGGAGTATTTTGCCCCGGAGAAGTCCTTCATGTTCAACCTCGTCGTCGATGATCTGGATGGGGCGCTGGCACAGGTGAAGGAAGGCGGGGCCGAAGTGGTGGAGAAGGTCGAGGAGATGGAGTACGGCCGGTTCGGCTGGTTCTTCGATCCGGAGGGAAACAAGGTCGAGTTGTGGGAGCCGGGCGACTGACCTTCAACCCATCTCCGTCCCGCGGTGTTTGAACAGGATGGGACGACACCGTGGGAGGGGCTCCATGTCATCACGCACCCGACGACCTCGACTCTGGCCGGGCCTGCCGGTCCTTCTCGTCATCGCGGCATGCGGGAACTCGACCGAACCTGAGCCGGTCACATCACTGACCCGGAGCAGCGAACACTTCGACTTTCTTTCCAACACCGCCCGGGCCACGGAAGCCGAGATGGACTTCGGCATCCAGGAGGCCGAGGCGCACTGGACGGCGATCTCGGCACTCGTGGGGCCGGAGCGGACACCGAGCGCGAAGATCACCGTGGTCCTGGATGGCGACTTCAGCTCCGACCGTACCGGTGCGTACGTGGATGACCGCGGACGCATTCACGTGACCCGGTACCGGGAGGACCTCGGTGGCTACTTCGGCCCGCTGGCCCACGAGGTCGCGCACGCGATGCGCTACTCGTACTGGAACCGGTTCCAGGCCGGATCGTGGGAGAACTTCGGCTATATTGAAGAGGGTTTCGCGGAGTACGCGGCGATCCTGGCCGACCCGGACAAGCCGGGCTTCCCGTTCTATGGCTACGACCCGGACGCGATCACGGGCCAGCGACTGATCCGCGGTGAGGGGATCCCTCAGCAGGTCATGCGAGATCGGCACGATCTGAACACTCCGTGTCAGTGGCAGACCTATCCGCTGCGGGCGTCCTGGTTCCTCTACGTCGAAGAGCAGTACGGAAGGGAGGTGGTTCTCTCGATCGCGTACTCCGAGGTGGAGACGACGGACGATAGGATCGAGGCCCTGCTCGGAGCCACGCTGGAGCAGGTGGATACGGCCTGGGAGGCGTGGCAGCTGGCCCGGTACGCGGCGATCCCGGGCGCCGAGGCGATCGTGCAGCCGTACTTCCAGAAGTTCGGCAACGAGCCGATATGTGAGGCGGGGGTCGACTGGTAGGCTCTTCAGGTAGCCCCCTATGCAACGCAACGAACGAGTTCCTTCCTTCCCGCCTGTCTTGACCGTGGGACCCGATCGACGCATACTCCAGTTAATTGATCGTGTTTTTAGTACGTATGTATGTAATCTTAGTACAATCATGACGTACAATGGACCATGAGGGGGCAGAATGGCCGACCGGGTCGCGGAAGCGCTTTTCGGAAAGACCCGGAGGAGTGTGCTGTCGCTGTTGTTCGGGCGACCGGACGAGCGCTTCTACATGAGGCAGGTGGCCCGGATGACGGGAGCAAGCGTGGCCGCAGTTCAGTATGAACTGGCTCGACTGTCGAGTGCGCAGCTCGTGGTCAGAGCGCCCGAAGGCAAGCAGGTCTATTTCCGGGCCAACACTGAATCACCCGTCTTCAACGAGATCCGGGGCCTGATGGACAAGACGGTTGGGGCGGTCTCGGTGGTCCAATCGGCGCTCTCAGGGTTGGTGGGCGAGGGCAGGATAGACATCGCGTTCATCTACGGTTCTGTGGCGTCTGGAACGTATGACGCATACAGCGATGTTGACGTCATGATCATAGGCGAGATCAAACTGCTAGAGATCATTCCGGCGCTGCGGGTCGCACAGGATCGCTTGGGTCGCGAGATCAATCCGACCATCTATCCAGGCGAAGAACTCCGCATGAGGCTCAGCGATCGTGAGCACTTCGTCACCCAAGTCATGGATGGCCCGAAGATCGTTCTTATCGGGAGCGAGAATGACCTTGAGAGATTGGTTGCGGAATCGCTGGCTGGTTGAGCACAAGTCCACACCACGGGAAATCAGGAATCTGTTTGCACTTGCGGATCGCGACCTACAAGCAGCGGCGACGCCCCGCCTGGTAGCCGATTGGCAGATGAACATCGCGTACAATGCGGCCCTTCAACTGGCTATCCTGGCTCTGTCAGCCGAGGGCTATCGAGTGGAGAGGCAACGCAGCCACGAGTTGGCGATCCAGTCTCTGAAGCTCACGATCGATCTTGACCAGGAACGGGTCGACGCGCTTGACGGCGTGCGCAGAAAGAGAAACCGGATCAGCTACGAACGGGTTGGGACGACGTCTCACGCGGAAGCAAGGGAAGTCTATGATCTTGCCCAAGAGCTGCGGAGTGAGGTAGTGCGCTGGATGAGCCGAGAACACCCTGAAATGCTCGATCCGTTAGCTCCAAGCTGACGAGTGGCGGCCGATACACCGGCGAGGATTAACCGGCGCTATCTCGAGGTCTGCGAGAATCGGGCAGTCTCAGTGGCGACACGGTCACACTATCGGCATCATATACGTGTAACGGTTGGGCATATACTGACACGTACTCCGGAACCCGGGACTGACGTGTCGCGATGCAAGGGCGGACAGGTGAGAAATACAGCTACACGCGGGTCGGCTGAGTTGTCGCTCGCTGCTGCGCTGCTCGTGGCGGCGGCTGCCGCCTGCTCAGGGGTCACCTACAGCGAGGACTTCGATCGCGAAGTCCAGGTCGCGCCCGCTTCTACGTGGGCCTGGCAGCCCCTGACCGATGCCCAGCAGGAGTCGCTCGCCGAGATCAGTCCCTTCCTGCAGCGGCGAATCGAACGGGCCGTACAGAAGGAGATGGAAGGCCGCGGCTTCGCCCTCGTGTCGGACACCCCATCGGACTATCTAGTGTCGGCCTACGCGCTCGCGCCCACTCCTTCCAGCCGGTCCTCGACCGCTCCATACCTCTCGGAATACGATGTTCGGGGGCCTCCCCCGGTCAGCATGTCCGTGGGTTTCGGGGTCGGTTTCGGGTATCCATACCGCGTCGCGTCGCCGTATGGCCTCGGCTGGGGCTACGGGTTCTGGCCCGTGCTCACCTACTGGAATCCGTATTCGTGGTACCTGGGCGCCCGGTGGGGGTGGGGCCGCCCGTACTTCGGCCATCGGAGCTACGGCTGGGATCCGTTCTTCGGATACGGTATTTACTCGATGGGCGGGTATGGACGACCGGCCGTCATTGGGTCAGGCGACCGCGATCCGAGTACGCTGGCGATCGACGTGATCGACGCGGCCAGCGGAGACGTGGTGTGGCAGGGCCTGGCCAAAGGGGCGCTCGCTGACATGCCGTCGGGCGACGAACTGGACGCCTATGTCGACCAGGTCGTCGGCCGCACACTCCAGGGTTTCCCACCCGGCGACTGACCGCATGCACCCGCTGATCACCGCCCTTCTTCTCGCGGCAACGTTCCACGCCGACACGATCCGGTACGAGCTCCGCTACGACCAGGCGGCGGAGCACTTCGAGGAGACCCTGCTTCTCGGCAACGGCCGCGTCGGCGCCTCGGTGTTCGGCGGCGTGGGCACGGAGCAGATCTACCTGAACGACGCGACGCTGTGGTCCGGCGGCCCGGTGGATCCTCGCATGAACCCGCGGGCCTTCGAGCACCTTCCGGAAGTCCGCGCGGCGCTGGCCGCGGGCGACTGGCAGAGTGCGGATCAGCTGGTTCGTCAGCTGCAGGGGAGTTTCTCCCAGTCCTACGCTCCGCTGGGGACCCTGTTCATGGACATGAGCCACGGAGCTGAGGCCGAGGACTACTCCCGCACCCTGGACCTGGGGAGCGCCACGGCGAAGGTCGAGTACTGGACGGGTGGCGTCCACTACGAGCGGCAGTCGTTCATTTCGAATCCAGACCGGGTGATGGCGATCCGGATGAACGCCAGTGAGCCGGGAGCGCTGGGATTCCGCGTGCGATTCGAGAGCCTCCTGCGCTATCGGGTCGTTGCTGACGGCGGGACGCTGACGGCTCTCGGGGAAGCGCCGGTGCACGCGGAGCCCGGTTACCGGGGCGACATGCCGAACGCGATCGTGTACGAAGAGGGGCGGGGCACTCGCTTCGCGGTCCTGGCCCGCATCGTCGACACCGACGGAACCGTGACGGAAGCCGACGACGTCCTGGCCCTGGAGGATGCGTCATACGCCACTCTCCTCGTCTCCGTGTCCACCAGCTTCAACGGATTCGATCGCGAGCCGGGGCTCGACGGTCTCGACGAAGTGGCGATCGCCCGGGAGCAGCTCTCGCTGGCCGCCGAACGCGATTTCGCGAACCTGCTCGATCGTCACACGACAGACTTTGGCTCGTTCTTCGATCGCGTCGCCCTCGACCTGGGAACGGATCCCGTCCCGGGACTCGCCACCGATGAGCGGCTGCGCCGCTACTCGGAGGGGGCCTCCGATCCGTACCTGGAAGCCCTGTATTTCCAGT
>Ga0316197_10000670_pt1 | contig 24005 bp, 15 predicted proteins | sample OudBiesiAoxic_MG_FD_204939 | JGI IMG/M metagenome (GOLD analysis project Ga0316197, IMG submission 204939) | Coastal sediment microbial communities from Oude Bieten Haven, Netherlands - site A oxic | ecosystem: Environmental > Aquatic > Marine > Coastal > Sediment | place: Netherlands... | reverse complement strand
CTCCCTCTCCAACCTGCCCGGGCCCGAAGATGTTGAAGGGGCGAATCGAAACGGTCGGCAGGTTGAACTGCTTCCAGTAGTTGTGCGCAAGATGCTCGGTTGCGAGCTTGCTGACCGCGTACGTCCATCGGGCTTCTCCGACGGCGCCGAGGCTGGTCACGTCCGCCTCTCGGACACGAAACGCATAGGAGCCAAAGACTTCGCTGGTGGAGAAATCGAGGACCCGCTTAATCCCGCTGCAGTCGTTGGCTGCGCGGAGCACGTTCATCGTACCTTCGAGCGATATCTCCATCGTCATCACGGGGTTTTTCAGAACCGTGTCGACACCCGCAATCGAGGCCATGTGAATCACATAGTCGCAGCCGGTCACCGCGCGGCGAACGGCCGTCATGTCGCGGACATCGCCGACGACGAGCTCGACGTTCGGATGGCGGTCGAGGCCCGCCTTCGATAACGCGTTCCGGCGCAAGATATCGAGCACTCGAACGCGATTGTCGTCCGCCAGACGTGCAGCCAGCGCGGTCCCAATGAACCCCGCACCCCCTGTAATCAGGACGTGTGCCCCCTTCAACATGATCCCCCAGCTAGCATAGACGGAAGCCGGAAGTCGAGAAACCTCAGTCCCTTTACAGTTGGCTCGCCGCGTGGGATCGTAACCCTGCTAGGGGGCGTATGGGCATCTTCAGTCGGCTTAACCGGGTGATCAAATCCAATCTGAACGCGCTGGTCGACCAGGCGGAGGACCCGGACAAGATGATCGGTCAAACCGTGACCGACATGAAATCGGCACTCAAGCGCGCCCGCAAAGACCTCGTCGAGGCGCTGGGAAGCGCGAAACGGCTCGAAAAAAAGGAGCGGGAGCTCGAGCAAGAGGCGGTCGACTGGGAACAGAAGGCGATCCTCGCACTCGAACAGGACGACGACGATCTCGCGCGAGAGGCGCTGAGGCGCAAAGCCCGGGCGCTCAGAGACGCAAAGGAAGTCCGAGCGCGAGCCGCCGCGCAGGCGACCGCCGCCGACGCGATGAAGGCTCAACTCGAGCGCATCGAAGAGAAGCTCGACGACCTCAAGGCCAGGCAGAAGACGCTCGCGGCTCAGGTGCGGCAAGCACGGGCTCAGCGGCCCGACCCGGAGCTCACCAGCGGTGACCGCCTGGGCGGCGGCGCCTTCACCGATCTCGAACGCATGGCAGACCAGATCGACCAATTGGACGCCGAAGTGGAAGCTCACGAAGTGCTGGAAGACCCAAAGCGTTCGGCGATGGACGCGCGATTCCGGGCTTTGGAGTCTGAAGAAGGAGAAGACGACGTCGACGACGAGCTCGCGGCTCTCAAGGCCAAGCTCGGCGGCTAGCCGTTCACCGTCATGGAACGTTTCGTCCTTTGGCACAGAATCCTCCCGCCCGCTTTCGAAGAGGAGGAGACGACTGCGGCTGCCGGCCAGTGGGCGCGCTACGTCACCAACGAAATCAAGAACAGCGGTGGCGAGGTGATGTCCTCACTTGCCGGCACGGTCGTCGCCAATTTCGGCCTCCACGAGCTCAAGCCTGCAATCAATCTGGCCCTTCGCTTGCTCGCGGAAGCCGAATCGCAACCCGTGCCCGCCGGGGGGCTCCCCATCGCATTCGGTATCGCCACCGGTGAAATCCAAAGTGCGAAGGACCACGCAGGCGAACCCACCAACAGCGGCGGCGCTATCGATCGCGCGCAGTTGCTGGCCAACCAGGCGCACGCGGGGGAAGTGGTCCTGGACGTCGAATCGCGTGAGGCTGCATCGAGAACCTACCTGTTCGGACGCTCGGTTTCGACCAGCTCCTTCGCCCTGCAAGGCGAAGCGATCGATCGGAGTCGTCCGCTTCTCGAGCAATGCCGACAGGCAGTGGGGCTACTCGCACCCGCTCCCGTTCCAGCGAGCATTCGGCACGCGCTCGAGCCGATCAAGAAGGCCGCTGCGGGTTCGAAGCCGGCCACGTTCTACCTGAAGGGTCCGCTAGGCATCGGTGCGCGCAACGGAATATTCGCGCTGCGCGAAGAGCTTCGTCCTCCGGCCTTTCTCGAAATTGGAGCAGTGCCCGGAGGGCTCGAGCCGCTTGGCGGTCTTCGTCTCGCGCTGTTGAAAGCGTGGCGGACACTCGAATTCGCGCGGCAGCGGCTCAAACAAACCGAGCCCGGAGTAGCCGATGCGATCAAAGCCATCGCCTGTGCGACCCCTCCACGCCGGGACGCGACGATCCACGCCCTCAAGGCGCTGCTCCGAGCGCTTCGGACCGAACAAGGCCTTCCGTGGATTTACGTGAATCGCATCTCGGCGCTCGATCCGGCCACGCTCTGGGTTCTGGGCCCCACTCTATCGGACGAGACCGTGTCCGCACTGCTCTGCATCCGAACGACGGAGCAGACCGTTCCGGCTGGGCTTCGCTCGCTTCGGGAGTCGGTTCGCATCGATCTTCCGGCGATCGATCCAAGCGAAGCCCTCCTGGTCGCAGCAGGCGTCCTCGGCCCCGACGCAGACCCGGAAATCGCCAAGCAGCTCGTGATCACGGGCGGCACGACGGTGCTTGGCATCGAGGAAGCCGCCCGCACGATGGTCGCCACCGGTGACCTGGTTCACGACGGCAAGCGCTTCGTCTGGCGCGAGACAGCCGGAGAGCGGCGTCAGTATCTGGGACCGCGTGCGCTACTCGAAGAGCGATTCGCGACGCTCGACACTTCGTCGATGCGCTACCTCGAAGTCGCTTGCACCGCACTCCCCGCTTCGTCGGGGCAAGTGATCGACGCAGCGGTCGGCCTCGACGGCATCCCAGAGAACACGCGGCGCCGCTGCCTCGAAGCGCTCGTCAATGACGGTCTGCTGTCCCCGCAGGGCAAGCCCACCTCCGAGCTACTGCGCAGGGCCGTTCTGCAACGAATGCCGCCGGCCCGTCGCAACGAGGTCTACCGCTTCGTCGCGGAAGCGCTTCACACCGCAGAGCCTTTGGTCGGCCCTTCGATGGCGGCGACAGTGGGTGCGTATCTCTGTGAAGGCGGCGACCTGGAACGGGGTGCACACGCCATTCTCGAGGCAGGGTCTCTTGCGGCGGACCTCGGGTACTCGGCCTCCGCGGTCCGGCTCGCTGCAGCCGCCGTCCAATATCAGCCCGACGTGGATACGCGGTCGGCGGCGTCGGAAATCAGCAAGGCGGTCCGTTTGCCGAGCGGCCCACCGCCCGATCTGGACGATGAACGGCCGACGATTCCAGTTCCTGAGGCAACCCTCGAAAACAGCGCCGAAGCGATTGTTCAGGTCCTCAAAGATCGCGACCATCAGCAGTTTGATGCCTTGATCGAGTCTGCCATCGCAGCAGGCGGAGATCTCACGGGGGCCCATTGCTTGCGCGTCGTCTCGTACATCAGTCGTGAGGACATCCAGTCCGCAGTGCAAGCGCTCCATGCTGCGAGGAAGAGTCCCAGTCGAAAACCGGGCGCAGCGATTCGAATTTCAATCGCTTCAGCGTGCCTGCAGCTCGCGCGCGGCCGCCGTCACGACGCGATGATCGACTCGCTCGAAGCGCTGGCCGCAGCTCGGACTCAAGAGGACGGTCCGGGCGAAGCCGCTGCTCTGAAGATGGTGTCGGCGACCTTCCTGGCGGCGGGCCTAAACAGCGATGCCGACCGGATCGCCGGGGTCGCCGCGGCGCTTGCTAGCTAGCACCCGCTCGGCGGGTGGGATACGAACCGAGAACGGTCAAAAAGGTCGTCACCTCCTCGAGATCATGGAGCGCCGCCTGCGTCGTTTCACGATCGATGTTGCCCTCGAAGTCGACGTAGAAGATGTACTCGAACGGCGTGTCCGGCTTCGGTCGCGATTCGATTTTGGTGAGGTTCAAGCCCCGCTTGGCGAAGATGGCGATGCATCGGGCGAGCGCGCCCTGTTCGTGGATGGTCGAAAAGATCAGCGAGGTCTTACAGGGCACCCCAGGCTCGTAATGCGCGGGCTCTGAGGCCACCACCACCATCCGCGTGTAGTTCTCGGGGTGATCGGCGATCTCCCTGCGCAAGATGGGCAAGCCATGCAGCGCCGCGGCTTGTTCGCTGGCGATGGCTGCCTGCGTCGGGTCGGCGTCTTGCTTTACTTTCGCCACCGACATCGCGGTGTCCGCAAAGGCTTCGACGTGACAGTCTTGCAGTGTCTCCAAGAACTCCCTGCACTGCGCCAAGGCCACCGGGTGAGAGTACACGCGCCGAATGTCGCCGACCGCGACGTCCGCTGCGCCGATCAGGCAGTGCGCGATGGGCTGAAACTCTTCCCCGACGAGGGAGAGCCCCATCTCCGCGAGCAGGTCGTAGCTTTCGTTGATCGAACCCGCGATCGAGTTTTCGATCGGAAGCACCGCGAAGTCGAGCTCGTTGGCCTTCAAGGCCTCGAGCATTTGGCGAAAGCTGTGATAGCCGATGCAGCGAAGCGGCTCGCCGACGCCGGCAAAATGGTGCTTCGCCGCAAGCTCACTGTAGGCTCCTTCGCTGCCCTGATAGCCGACCCGCAACTCCTGTTTGCTCTGCGCCAATGCGTTGTGCCTCAGTCCCGGAAGTTCACGTATTGAAGCGGTAGGTCGAAGTCTTGCTCTTTCAGGAACGCGATCGTCGCCTGGAGGTCGTCGCGCTTCTTGCCGGAAACGCGCACCGAGTCGCCCTGAATCGAGGCCTGGACTTTGAGCTTGCTGTCCTTGATGGCCTTGACGATTTCCTTCGCCTTCTCCTTGGAGACTCCCTCCTTGAGCTTGATGAGCTGGCGCCACATCTGGCCGCCTGCTTGCTGCGGCTGCTGCGGGTCGAGCGACTTTAAAGACACCTGCCGGCGAACCATCTTGCTCTCGAGCACGTCGCGGGCCGCATCGACGCGGCCTTCGCTATTGGCCCGGATCACGATTCCCTCTTCGGTCTGTTCGATCGTGCTCTCGGTGCCCTTGAAATCGTATCGCTGTGCGATCTCTTTGCTCGCCTGATTGCGTGCATTGTCGACTTCATGCTGCTCGATCTTAGAAACGACATCGAACGACGGCATCCTCACCTCCAAAGCAGAAACGTATCACGCGGATGGCTTCCGGCGAGCCGGCTTCTGCCCGTCCGCTACGGCATCCCCCCGCACCAGCGGCGAGAAGAAGTTGTCTTTCTTGATGTACTCGTCGACGCGGAACGCGAATTTGTAGCTTGGTGCCGACCGCATGTTGCAATCGGTCCGCTCGCAGAAGGTGCAGGTCGTTCCAACGGGCACGGCCATCTTCTTGGGGTCCGCAAAAGGCAGGTCGTCGGCATAGGCGAAGTGCCTCGCGTTGTCTGCGTGTGTTCCAAGGCCGATGCTGTACGTCGTCCCCTTCACCAGCGACCCCTGCTGTGGTTCGCTGACGACCTTGGCAAAGCAGAAATACGTCGATCCGTCGGGAAACGCAGAGTACTGCTTGCTGATCACGCTCGGGATGAGAAAGGCCAAGTGGACCGCCATTTTGGGGCAGGAGCCACCCTGATGCGGGAAGCGAATGCCATCGCCCGAGTAACGCTTGGAGATGTTGCCCGCAACATCGACCCTGAGGAAGTGCATGGGCACCCCGCGGCGTCGCGGATCGGACAGATTGCACATGCGGTGGGCAACCGTTTCATACGAGGACTCGAACAGCTGCGCGAGCAGCTCGACGTCATAGCGCGTCTTGGTCACGTCGCGATAGAACTCCGGGTACGGAAGCAACACGGCGCCCGCGAAGTAGTTCGCGAGGTGGATTTTGAGCAGCGTTCGGGTCTCGGCATGTTGGCCCCGGTATCCCTCGAGGATCGATTTGTGCAGCTTTTCTTCATCGAATAGGCCAAGGGCGATCGTGTGCGCGAGCTGAAACTTCAGCCTCTGCTCGAAGAGATCACCGGAAACCGTCAGGATTCGCTCCTCCGCATTCCAAGTTCGAATGACGGAGCTGTTGGACCGTTCGGGAGTGCGCAGCACACGCACGCCGACCTGATCGAGGAGTCCCCGCTCGAGATCGTCGCTCGTCACACGACGACCGAACGCGGAATCGCGCCGGAACTGCTGCGCGCGTTCCTCGAGCTGCCCGAACCAGTTGTGATTCTGCTCGAGGAAGTCCGTCACCTCGTCGTAGGGATTGTAGTCGAAGCGAACGGACCCGTCGTCGGCCTGCCGCTCCCGTTCTGCAAAGCTGGTCATCACGTAGTCGAGTTGGCTGCGAGTGTTCTTGTAGAGATTGAATAAAGCCGTGATCGTCGCCATCATGCGCGGCTCGGCGGTCATGCTGGCGAGATCTTCCTGGCTCAGGTCGAGCGAGCGAAGAAGCGGGTCTTCGAGGAGGCGCGCGAGGCCATCGTCGACGCGGCGCTCGCCGAGGCTCGACATGAAGTCCTCGACCGCCACGCCGTAGAGCTCCAACGCCTGGAAGAGCAGCGGCAGCTGCACGACGCGCTTGCCCTTTTCGATGAGGCTCAAATAGGCGGGTGAGATCTTCAGGCGTCGAGCGACCTCGCTTTGCTGCAGGCCCCGACGAAGCCGAAGCTCTCGCAGACGCTGTCCCATCGCGGCGTTCGTCTCGGCCATCAGAGCCGTTTACCGCAAATTTACAAGATCGGCCAGAGCTGAGAAGCTGCCAAAATCCGGGCAATCGGGGGCTTGACCCGTAGCGGCCGTATGATAGTGGAAGAGGGTTCGGGCTTGACTGTGTGAAGCTGTAAAAAGGCACCGCAACGGTCACGAAGGCGCCAAACGCAGTCAAAGTCAAAACGAGGTAGGCTTCTGGCCCCCTCGGGCGAATCGCAGAGGAAAGGACCGGCCAATGGCGGAGTACGGCAAGCCAGAGCGCGACAAACCGTGGATCATGCGGACCTATTCGGGCCACAGCACGGCCACCGCATCAAACGAGCTCTACCGAACCAACCTCGCGAAAGGCCAGACCGGGCTCAGTGTGGCCTTCGATTTGCCCACCCAGACCGGCTACGACGCAGACGATCCGCTTGCTCGCGGCGAGGTCGGCAAGGTCGGCGTCCCGGTTTCGCACATCGGTGACATGCGCGCCCTCTTCGATGCGCTGCCCCTCGACCAGATGAACACGTCGATGACAATCAACGCGACTGCCGTCTGGTTGCTGTCGCTCTACATCGCCACGGCGGAGGACCAAGGCGTCGACCACCACGTCCTTCGCGGCACAACCCAAAACGACATCATCAAAGAATACCTATCTCGCGGCACTCACATCTTTCCACCCGCCGCGTCGATGCGCTTGATCACCGATCTGATCACCTACACCGTCGACGAGGTTCCCAAGTGGAACCCTATCAACATCTGCAGCTACCACTTGCAGGAAGCAGGCGCGACGCCGACGCAAGAGCTCGCCTATGCGTTGGTCACCGCGATCGGCGTGCTCGATGCGGTGAAAGCCACGGGCCGGGTGCCCGAGAACGAGTTCGGCAAGGTCGTCGGGCGCATGAGCTTCTTCGTCAACGCAGGCATTCGCTTCGTCGAAGAGCTCTGCAAGATGCGCGCTTTCGTCGAGCTCTGGGACCGGGTCACGCGCGAGCGGTATGGGGTCACGGATCCGAAGCAGCGGCGTTTTCGCTATGGGGTTCAGGTCAACTCGCTGGGCCTGACCGAGCAGCAACCTGAGAACAACGTCATCCGGATTGTCCTCGAAATGCTGGCGGTCACCCTGAGCAAAGACGCCCGTGCTCGCGCGATCCAGCTGCCAGCCTGGAACGAGGCGCTCGGGCTTCCGCGGCCCTGGGATCAGCAATGGTCTCTTCGAGCCCAGCAGATTCTCGCCTACGAAACCGACCTTCTCGAGTACGATGACCTGTTCAACGGCAGCCCCGTGGTTCAGGCGAAGACGCAGCAGCTGGTCGACTCGGCCTGGGCCGAGGTGCAAGAGGTCTTGAAGCGCGGCGGGGCCGTCGAAGCGGTCGAGACGGGTTACATCAAGCAGAGGCTCGTCGAGTCCAATGCGACGCGTCTTCGCGCGATTGAGGCCGGTGAGCAAATCGTCGTTGGTGTCAACAAGTACATCGAGGGCGCAGACTCTCCGCTCACCGAGAATCTCGACGACGCGATTCTCACCGTCGACCCCGAGGTCGATGCCAGCCAACGCGCTGCACTCGCCCGCTGGAAGGAAGCGCGAAACAGCGCTGCTGCCGAAGCTGCACTCGCAGAAATCGAGCGCGTCGCGAGGACCGACGAGAACCTGATGGGAGCGTCGATCGCCGCTGCGCATGCAGGCGTGACGACAGGCGAATGGGCTAACGCGCTTCGTCAAGTATGGGGGGAGTATCGGGCGCCGACGGGCGTTGCCGGCGCGACGGTGAAGGCCTCTCGATCGGGAGCCGCCGCAGAAACAATCGACCGTCTTCGAAAACGACTCGACGCACTCGAGGCTCGAATGGGCCGGCGCGCGAAGCTCCTGGTCGGTAAGCCAGGTCTCGACGGGCATTCGAACGGCGCCGAGCAAATCGCCATCAAGGCCCGCGACGTCGGGTTCGACGTCGTCTACGAGGGAATCCGCGTCTCACCCGAGCAAATTGTGGCATCGGCGCTCGAAGAGGGCGTGCACCTGATCGGACTGAGTATTCTCAGCGGCTCCCATCTCGCCTTGGTTCCCGAGGTCGTGCGGCGGCTTCGCGATGCAGGTCTCGGCGACATTCCGGTGGTCGCCGGCGGCATCATTCCCGAGGCGGACGCCGAGCGCCTTCGCGCCGAAGGGGTTGCGGCCGTTTACACCCCGAAAGACTTCGAGCTCGACAACATCATGAGCGACCTGATCGACCTGGTGGACCACCAGAATGCCGCCGAGTGACCCGAGTGAGGACGCGCGGCACGTCATGTCGTCCGACAAGGCGGCTGTCTCGCGCGCCTTGAACCTGGTCGAAGATCGGAGGCTCGAGTCGCAGGCGCGAGTGGCGGCGCTCTTGGCCGCGCTCAAGGACGCACCCAAGGCTGCCGGCGGGCATCGCGTTGGACTCACGGGTCCGCCGGGCGTCGGCAAGAGCACGCTCACGTCCGCACTCGCTCGATCGGTGCGGCGGCGCGGTCGCACCGTCGGAGTCGTGGCCGTCGACCCTTCGAGCATACGGTCGGGCGGGTCGCTGCTCGGCGACCGCGCCCGCATGAGCTTCGACCCGACGGACGCCGGCCTCTTCGTACGTTCGCTTGCAACCGCAGGCGAAGTCGGCGGCCTTGCCTACGCGGCCAACTCTGCGGTGCGTGTCCTGGCCGCGGCGTTTGACATGGTCATCGTCGAGACGACCGGCGTTGGCCAATCCGAGGTCGACGTCGTCGACGTGGCGGATACCGTCGTGCTCGTGATCCAGCCGGGAAGCGGCGATGTCCTTCAGTTCTTGAAGGCGGGCATCATGGAAATTCCAGACATTCTGGTCGTCAACAAGGCCGATCAAGAGGAGCTCGCACGCCGCGCGGTGGCCGATCTGGAGGGCGCGATCCAAACCGCCAAGGCTGTCGGGGCCGCGGGCGGACAGGACGGAGACTGGCAGACCCCGATCGTAGCCACCAGCGCGACCCAGGGCACCGGGATCGATGCGCTGATCGCGGCACTCGAACAGCATCGGAAGCACATCCAATCCTCGCTCGCGGCGCGGCGTCGGCAGGGGGAGGTGCGCTGGGTCCTCGACCTTTTCGGTCGGAAACATGGCGAGCACGGGGTTTCGACCCTAGGTGGCTTAGGCCAGTTGGAAGCCCTCGCCAAAAGAGAGCTCGATGGCGGTGAAACGCCGTTAGCGCTTTGCGAACACCTGAGCCGAGACTATGTAACAGCGCTCGGCAAGACTCCATGAGGAAGACATGACTGAACGTCCTGACATCGTACCCGTTGGTCACATCCCAGAGCTAGGCGTCGTCCCGGAACAGATGCACGCCTATGTGATTCGCCCTGAGCGATTCGGCGAGCCGAAGCAATCGTTCCAAGCCGAAGCGCTGCCCGTATGGGAGCTCGGCCCAGGCGAGGTTCTGGTCCAAGTCATGGCCGCCGGGGTGAACTTCAACGGCATCTGGGCCGGGCTGGGCGAGCCGGTCAACATCCTCAAAAGCCACGGGCTCGATTTCCACATCGCAGGCTCTGACGCTTCCGGCGTCGTCTGGGCCGTCGGACCGGGTGTCGACGACCACAAAGTCGGCGACGAGGTGGTGCTCCATTGCAACCATCTGGTCTACCCAGGCACCAACGACCTCCAAACGATTTGGGGCTACGAGACACCGGACGGCTCGTTTGCGCAGTTCACCAAGGTGCAGGGACAGCAGGTGCTTCCGAAGCCTCCGCAGCTCAGCTGGGAAGAGGCGGCGAGCTATGGCCTCACCTATTACACGGCACACCGGATGCTCATCGACCGCGCCAAGATCGAGCCCGGCGAGGACGTCCTGATCTGGGGCGCCGGCGGTGGCCTCGGTGTGTTCGCGGTGCAGCTCTGTGCGGTCGCGGGCGCACGCGCCATCGCGGTGGTGTCGAGCGATGACAAGGCCGAGCTGTGCATGCAGCTTGGCGCCCACGGAGTGATCAACCGCAGGGAGTTCCCCGGCGTTCAGTACAAAGACAACATGACGCCGGAGGAACAAAAAGCGCATAGCGCCGACCTCAAGGGCTTCGGCAAGCGTATCTGGGAGATTCTCGGCGAGCGCAAGGGGCCCGAGGTGGTCTTCGAGCATGTCGGGAAGGCCACCTTCCCCGCCAGTGTGTTTCTCGCGGCGAAGTTCGGCCGAATCGTGATCTGTGGCGCGACCACCGGCTACAACCTCAACTTCGACGTGCGTCACCTCTGGATGCGCCAAAAGCGGATCATCGGCTCGCATTTCGCGGACGCGGACTCCGCGAGCCGGGCCAATCGCCTCGTCATTCAAGGCAAAATCAAGCCCGTCATGACGCGCCTCTTCACCTGGGACGAGATTCCCGAAGCGCACCAGCTCATGTACGAGAACAAGCTTCACGGAACCGTTTCGTGCCTGGTCGGCGCGCCCCGGCCCGGGCTCAAAAACCTCGAAGAAACCCGCGCCGCGATCGCGAACGGTTAGGAGAAGCTCATGCAGAAAGTCATCGAAGCGATCGAGGCCGTCTACCAGCGCGCGCACGACAACGTCAAAGCGCTCGTCTCCGAAGGCGATCGAGTCAGCGCTAAGAAGCTGAACGCGAATCAACTGGCCGCGCACGCCGTCGCCTATCTGGCCACCGAGCTCGAAGCCTGTCGTCAGTTGGCCGCCTGGGCTGACCGCGTCGGGGGAGAATACGAGGCCAAGGTCGCGCGCGCGTACATCGGCGAGGTTGCGCGTTCGATCGTCGGCGGCGTCGATCTCGGGGCCTGCGAGAACATCAGCCTCGGCGAGGTCGGCATCAGCGAGGGCGACTTGCGTGAAACCTTGCTTCGGCCCGAAGTCACCGCCTTTTCGCGAGAGCATGCGAGCGGCCAGGTCTATCTCGAGCTTGCAGCGCATGCGCGGGACCACGGCTTCCCGAATCGCGGCTTTGGCGACGAGATGCTCGACGAGATCCGCTCACAGTTCTCGAAGTTCGTCGATGCCGAGGTCATTCCAAAGGCACAGGACATCCACCGCAACGACGTCTTGATCCCCATGGAGATCCTCGATCAAATGAGCGAGCTGGGCGTGTTCGGGCTGACCATACCCGAGAAGTACGGTGGTCTCGGAATGACCAAAGTCGCCATGTGCGTCGTCACCGAGGAGCTCTCGCGTGGCTACATCGGCGTCGGTTCCCTCGGGACACGTGCCGAAATCGCGGCCGAGCTCATCCTCGGCGGCGGGACCGAAGAGCAAAAACAGAAGTGGCTGCCGAAAATCTCCGCTGGTGAGGTGCTCTCCACCGCGGTCTTCACGGAGCCGAATACCGGCTCCGACCTCGCTCACCTCGGAACCCGCGCAGTCAAGCAGGCAGACGGAAGCTACGTCGTCAACGGTGCAAAAACCTGGATCACGCACGCCGTACGTGCCGACCTGATGACCCTGCTCGCGCGAACGAACTCGGACGAACCCGGATACAAGGGGCTCTCGATGTTCCTCGCAGAAAAGACGCGTTTGACAGGCGAAGACGGCGAGCCCGAGTTCGTCGACGAGGGGCTCACCGGCACCGAAATCAAAGTGCTCGGCTACCGCGGCATGAAGGAATACGAGCTGAGCTTCGAAGGCTTCCAGGTGCCCGCCGACTCGTTGCTCGGCGGCGAGGAGGGCGCAGGCTTCAAGCAGCTGATGCAGACGTTCGAGAGCGCCCGCATTCAGACGGCTGCACGCGGCGTGGGGCTCGCCCAAGCGGCGCTCGAGGACGCCATTCTGTACGCCACCGAGCGCGAGCAGTTCGGCGGGCCCATCTTCCAGTTCCCGCGCGTCGCACGCAAGATCGGCCGCATGATCTGTCGCATCGAAGCCGGCCGCCAGCTCACCTACTTCAGCGCACGCGAGAAGGACCAAGAGAAGCGCTGCGACCTCGAGGCAGGCATGGCCAAGCTCTTGGCGACTCGATGTGCCTGGGAGTCTTCCGACGCCAACGTTCAGATTCACGGGGGAAACGGCTACGCTGAGGAGTACACCGCTTCCCGGCTCCTGGTCGATTCTAGGGTGCTCAGCATATTCGAAGGCGCCAACGAGATTCAGGCGCACGTCGTCGCGCGACGGCTTCTCGAGAGCTGACGCGCGCTGCCCGAGCGGCCATACTGGCCCGACATGAAGCCTGATCGCGTCGGCGAGGGGCGAAAGCTCGTACGCATCGCCTTTGCCATGGTGCTCGCTGTCCAAGTCTTTTTGGCCGTGTGGGGGGTCGCCGATCAATGGACGCGGGGCCACAACGGGTGGAACGGCGCTGCGTACCACAACGCCGCTCGAAACACTTTGCGCTGGAACGTGCTGTTCCCGCTCCAGTACGACACGGCCAACGTGCCGCCGAGCAAGGACCAGCTCTACACCCACCACCCGCTCGCGCTACACCTGCACAACGTCGTCAGTGTGAAGCTGTTCGGGGACCGTGAGGTCTCGATCCGCCTAGTCGCAGGCTTCTGGAGCATCGCGGTTCTCTGCATGCTCTTCGCCGTGGTGAGACGACTCTGGGACGACGCCCACGCCCTCGCTGCATCGGCGATCTACGTCGCGCTTCCGATCAACGCGATCTATACCAACATGGCCAATAACTCGACCGGATTCATTTTCTGGATCCTGCTGACGCTCTATCTCTACATTAGAGCCAGCCGCACCCGACCCTGGTCGTGGCCCGCCTTCGCAACATTCCTCGCTTCCTTCGCCATGGCTGCCATCTGGGACTGGCCGGCCTACTACGTTGCGTTCTGCATTGCCCTGCATTGGGCATGGGGGCTCTATCGGCACCGGGACAGCGTGCCCGCGCGCGGGTCAACGACCCAACTTGGGATGTTCTGCCTCTGGGTGTTGGCCTTGTTCGTGGGACACTTCGTGTTGGTCGAAGTGCTCACGGGGAATCTCGATGAGTTGAGGGGGACGTTCAACGCTCGGCGTGCCCTCTCCTGGACTCGGTTTCGAACGCATTTGCTCATCGTGCCAGAGCTCATGTTCACGGCTCCGGTGCTTGGGCTTTGTGTCGCCTGGGCCGCGTTCTCGCTTCGGCGCGTCGTTCGCAGCGAGGCGAGGCCTCGCGATTTGCTCCCCGTGGCGTTTTTCTTCGCCGGCATGGTTCACTATTGGACCTTTCGCTGGAGCGCCATCGTTCATTCCTACTGGGCTTGGCCCATGCTTCCGGCCGTCGCGATCGCCGTCACGACCTCGCTCTTTGAAACGGCACGCTGGATCCGGGCCCGCGCGGGGCGCTTGGCGAGCCTCAGCGTTCTGCTCCTCCTGGTTCCCTTGGCGATCCGGGACGTTCAACTCGTCCCCACTGGCCGCTACGTCGGCGGCTCGATGTGGTTCTTCACTCCGGTGCGAGGCACGACCGATCAATACGACTCGGGCCGGCCCGAGCTCCGCTTCGCTAGGCGGGTCAAGGCCTGGACCGATCGGAGCACCGGTGTCCAACTTCATACGAGCCTCAAGCAGTTTCGGCTCGAGCCGCGTTTCGACATCACCCTCGACCGCGTGACCCACCGCTGGTCACAGAACCCACGACCCGAGATCTCCAACGAACAGGGAGCGACCGGCTGGGTCTTCGTAGCCGCGGTCGACGCCTTCTCCGAGGAGGAACGGGCTGTTTTCGCTTCGCGCCATCCGTATCGGCAGTACGGCGACTACTTCATGTTGGACCTGCGGCGCGAGGCTCGCGACATCGAAGCCTGGGGCCTGACGCCGGTTCAGTTCAGTCCTCGATGGCGCCTCTTGCACAGCGCGTTTGAGCCACCCATGAGAGCGACGCGAATGATTGGGGTCGAACAGTCCCTCGACGAAAAGGTGGCGGACGTCGATGCCCTCTAAGCGGTTTGACTCGATTCTGATGATCTGGTCGGGCGCGTACCTCGGCGCTGCCTTCTTCCTGATAGCGGGTCTGCTCCCGCAGGGGACCGTTTCGATCGGTTTGCTTGCCCAGCTGTCTTGGCTCGCGCTCGTTGGCTCGATACCGACGACCCTCGCCTTGGCCGCAGCGTCACGGATGGCGGGTGCAACGCGACTCTTGATGGTCGCATCGACCCTCGTGTTGGTCGCGCTGACCATGACGGTCGGTTGGGAACACATCGACTTCCTGCTCTCCGGACCACGGTGGCTCGAGCATCCTCGCCGCCCGCTGCTGCAAGTTGCGATGCTATCCGGGCTAGGTCTGCTCGCTGCAGCCGGCTGGCTTTGGTTGATTCTGGGAATCCGAATTCGAAGGCCCGCACAGCAGGCGACCTGGATCGCCTTCAGCATCGTTGCGGTCGGCCTGCTCACCGCGGCCATCCTGCGCTACCGGGCCTACGACTACTCCGTCGCCCGGCTCGTCTTCCCAGCCGGGCTCCTGAGCGGCGCAATCCTCTACCTCATCATTCGAAATTCGCCGCACCGAATCATCGCCGCAGGCTTGGCCGCGGTCTGCCTGCTTTTGGGCGTCGGCTCGCGATTCGCGCCAACGCTCGTGGCGACCGGCCAGCGGGAGGTGATCGCCCAAAGCCGAGCCGGTGCTCTGGCGACCCTGTACATGCTGCCCCACGAGCGCGGAGCGACGAGCCTTCAGAGCAGCGGAGAGGGTTGCCCAGAGCCGAAACCCATCCTCGAGACCTCGCCGATTGGCGTCCTGCCCGACGGACGTCGCAACGTGATCCTGATCACCGTTGACGCCCTCAGGAAAGACATCGTGGGCCTGGAGCCGGATGGCCGCCCGGTCACTCCTCAGCTGTCGCGACTGGTGGCCAAGGGCGTGTCTTTCGTCAACGCCACGTCGACGTATCCGGCGACCCTCTTCGCGGTGGGCAGCGCGTTTACAGGACTGAGCCCGGCAGAGCTCTACCTCTCGCCGTCGCTGCCGGAGACGATCTTCACGCGTGCCCGCGCCCACATCGACCAGCAGGTCGCGGTCCTTCCGGATGTGACCTGGTTTCGTCTTCCGATCGTACAGCAGTTTCTCGCCCCTGGTGTCGAAACCAAATTCGCGGGCAGCGACGCGGACGCGACCGATGCGCTCGTCGCCCGCCTCCGCCAGGCGCGTCAAAACGACGCGTCGGTGATGGCCTGGGTACACTACTACGCCCCACACGACCCTTACGAGTCACACTCTGCATTCCCATTCGGAGACGGAAAGAAGAACGCTTACCTCAGCGAGGTCGCCTACTTCGATCGGGAGCTGGGCCGCTTGATGGGCTACCTGGAAGCGGACGGATGGCTAGATGACAGTCTGGTGATCTTCTTCTCGGATCACGGCGAAGCACTGGGCGAGAGGTCTTACTGGGGGCATCACGTTTACCTAAATGCCTGGATGGTCGACGTCCCGCTGGTGCTCTGGCACGCGGCCTTCGCGCCCTCCGAGCCCCGCGTCGGTGTCAGCCTCGCCGATGTCGCCCCGAGCGTCCTGCATTTCCTCGGGCTGCCGTTGCCGTCCGACATCGCCGCGCGGAGCCTATTCACGCTCGATCCGGACCTGCCCGGCCGCGCGTCGTTTTCCGAGGCCTTCCCAGTCCGCGGCCGAGAGCTTTTCGATAGTTTTCGCCTGCCTGCCCTCGACGATGCGACGATTCGCGCCCGACTCCAGAGCATTCGTGTGTCCAGCAAGGGGTACGAGCCCAAGGGCGCAATAAGCCGCGATCAGTACCGGCTCATTCATCATCGAGGCGCGGGCACAGCATTCTTTTTCGACCATGAAACCAATCCAGGCGAGGACCCTGGCCTTCAAACCGCCGACGCGGAAGCTCTCCGGCTGCTCGAAACCGAGCTGGATAGCTGGGAGCACGCTCAGCTGAGACGCATCCAGTGCAGGCTGCAGCTCAGCGGGGATCGGCCGGAGAAACCGCTTCCTCGATGATCACCGCCTCGGTCGAAGTCACGTCGCCGGCGATCATCGAGAGCCGGGCGTCGTGGAAACGAATCGTCGCTCGTTCACCGGCCACCGTCGTCGCGTAGAGCTGCACCACGAGATGGCTGCTGCCGCCTGGCACGCCGATCTCGTAGCTCAACCGCCAGCGCTCGCCCCCTCGAAGCTCGACGGCCTTTCGCTCGAATTTCAGCTTGCCACCGAGGAATACGTCTTGATGGAGCGCGACTGCCGATTGCTCGCCGAGGATTTCGAGATCTAGATCGACGCGCAAGGTCGTGCCCCCGGGAACCCGGAGATACTGACCTCCGATGAGCAGCTTCTTGCCATCGGCCGCTGGCACCGACACCTGCTCAGCGACGAGAAGGTCGAGCCCGTCGGCCCGTGTCAGGTCGGCGCGGCCCGAGCGGGAGAGACGGGCCACCTCGGTGAGCAGCTGCTGGGCTCGCTCCGGCGCCGGCTCACGCTCGCGGTTCGGCCCAAATGGCAAACCCGCCGTTGGGACCGAGCGTGAGCAGCTTTGAAACGATTCGCTACACACCACCGTGCTGCCGGAGGGCTCGAACATCATCACCCTCCGGGCATAGGTGTTGCCAGCAAAAACCGGGCGCGGGGATTCGTAGTCCCGGAACCAGCTCCGCCCGATGAAGCCCTCGGCGTCTTGCTCCAAGCCGAGGAGGTCGGCTACCGAAAGGGCGGTGTCGACGTGCGCGTAGAGCGTATCGACGCGTTTCGCCAGCGGCTCCGGAAGCATGACGATCGCGAAGGACCAGCTCTGGGAGAGCAGCCGCTGCGTCGCGCTCGCCGCCTGCGCTAGCCCCGTCGATTCGTCGGAGGTGATGAAGACGACCGTGTCGTCTAGGACGCCAGCCCGTTCGAGCTCTCCGACGAAATCAGCAAGGGCATCGTCGGCCCAGCGAAATGCCCGCTCTTGGACGGTTCGCTTGCCGCCGGCCGCTGCGCTGTCGGGAATGATAAAGGGGTGGTGTGTTCCGACGGTCAGTAGCGCTGCGAAGAACGGCCGCTCCGCGTCGTGAAGCGCGAGCACACGCCCCAGTGACTGCTCGAAAAACGCCTTGTCGTCGACGCCCCAATCGGTTCGCGCATAGCTCCGCTCGAAATAGGGGTCGCCAATGAGCTCATCGAAGCCGGCCTTTTTCATGAACTGATCCTTGAGCATGAAACCGAGGGGCGCCGATTGAATGTAAGCGGTCGCGTATCCATGCTCGCGCAAAACCTCTGGAAGACAGCGGCGCGCGGCGGCGTAGACCTGCTCACTCATCTTGGACTGGTCGGTAAGGAGCTTCGGGTATTCTCCGCACAGGATTCCGTATTCCCCGCGGTTGGTCTGCCGCTGGTGTGAAACCACGTGCGTAAACAAAACGTGCCGGCGAGCGAGCGCGTCCAGTTTGGGCATCTCGATGCTGCTCCGGACACCTTCGGCTGCCGCGACTGACGGCAGGTGCGCACCTGACGCAGCTTCAATCAAAATCAGAAGAACATTCGGCCGATCGGCCAGCGGCCCCGCCCATCGCTCGCCGCGGAGATCGGCGCGGAACACCTCTCGCACCTCGGCGCCGATCGCCGCGCGATACGGTCGAACCGAAGGAGGAAAGATCCCGAGATTCGCCTGAATCGCGTGACGTTCGCGCCACTCGTCGTGCGCGTACGAGGTCGGAATGACGACCTGCCCGAACACGGAAACGGCAAACGCGAGGCCCCACCATCGCCACCAGATCGGGGCAGGACGGCGCGCCCAAACCGTCCCCAGGATCGCGATCACGGTGATCGACAGAACCATCACTGGGTGGCGTGCGTGCCGAACGGAGCCGCCGAGAAGCGTCGGGTCGCCGAGGTAGCCGGCGTGACTGAGCGCGTAGAGAGAATCGAAAACCGAGATGAACTCGTAGATCGCAAAGCTCAGGAAAATGAACGCGACCAGGATCGCCGACGCGAGGACGCGTCCCAGGAGATGCCGGGTCGTCAACAGGAGCCCCAAGAGTCCCACCAAAAGAAGACCGACCGAAGCGTCGGCCAGAGCGCCTCGCAGGTCGATCGGCGCTAGGGCCAGGCGCTTCTCGTAGAGCAGCAGAGCGCGCGTGAGCCACGGCGCGGCGAGGCACAGCGCCACGATCAGCCCCCAGCCAAGCTTTCCCCTCCATTCGTCGCGCTGCGCTTCGATGACGGGAAGTTATGGGCTATGCAAGCGTGATGGCAAAGGGTTTCGCGCCAGCCGCCGAACGCAATCGGCAACCGATCCTCGACGTCCTGCGACAGGTGCTGCCGGAGACCGGGCTCGTTCTCGAAGTCGCCAGCGGAACCGGACAGCACGCAGTCTTTTTTTCGGAGCGCCTCTCGAACCTGCGCTGGCAGCCGAGCGATGCATCGGTGGAAGCCTTGCGAAGCATCAACGCCTGGGTGGAGGAGTCGAATCGCGAGAATCTTCTGCCTCCGATCGAGCTCGATGCGTGCTCCCATCCATGGCCTATCGCGAGCGCCGACGCCTTGCTCTGCATCAACATGATCCACATCTCGCCGTGGGCAGCCACTGAGAGCCTGTTCCAGGGCGCACGCGCGCTGCTCGCCGGCGGTTCGCCCCTGGTCACCTACGGCCCGTACAAGCTCCATGGCGAGCACAGCGCGCCGAGCAATGCGGCCTTTGACGAAAGCCTTCGGTCGCGCAACTTTCTCTGGGGCGTTCGGGATATCGATGAGCTCATCGAGCTTGCAGGACGAACCGGATTCGCGCTCCAGGAGCGTATCTCGATGCCGGCCAACAACATGACCCTGGTCTGGGCCCGCCTCCCCTAGCCCGGCAGCCGGGGCAGCGACGGATCCCAAAAGAGCGTCACGAAATAGACCGCGAAGATGAGAATGAGCGCGATGCCTCTCTTGCGACCGATTTGACTGCCTTCGTTCACCGCCATCAGTAGGAGTAGCAGCGTGACGCCCACCATGATCGGGAAGTCACGGACGATGATCGCGCGGTCTACCTCGCCGGGTGCGATGATCCCGGGGAGTGCGAGCACGCCAAGCAAGTTGAACATGTTGGACCCGACGACGTTGCCGACGGCGATGTCTTGTTCCCCTCGGCGCGCGGCCGCCACGGTAGCTGCGAGCTCGGGAAGGCTGGTCCCGAGCGCAACCAGAGTCAGACCGACGACCAGCTCGCTCACGCCGAGGTCGCGGGCGATCCCGAGCGCCCCCCAGACCAGCACGCGGGAACCGGCCAGAAGGAGGATCAGACCGACGGAGAATAGGACGATCGCTTTGGCCGTAGGCAGCGAGTCCGGAATGTCATCGTGGTCGAAGGCGCCGGGCGGCGGATCGCTGTACCCCGGGTCCGCCTTGCGGCCCTGCGTGCCGATCCAGGCGACCAAGAGGAACATCCCAAAGAGCAGGAGGAGGCCTTCCACACGGCTGAGCTCTCCGTCCCAGAGAAACGCCCAGGCGACCGCCATGCTGAGAAACAGAATCGGGATCTCTCGGATCAGCAAGCGAGAGTGGATGCTGAGAGGTTGGACCAGCGCGGCTGCGCCGAGAACGAGCGTCACGTTGGTGATGTTCGAACCAACGGCGTTTCCGACGCCCATCTCGCGGCTGCCGGCCATCGCGGCCATCCCGGAGACCAGCATTTCAGGCGCCGAGGTGCCGAAGGCCACGATCGTCAGCCCGATGACGAGGCGGCTGACGCCGAGGTTGCTCGCCAGCCCGGCCGCTCCGTAGACGAAACGATCGGCGCCCCAGACCACGGCGACGAGACCCACGACGATCGCGGCTATGGCTTGGAACAGCGTCAGGACGACCTCTTCGGCGAAACGAAGAACGGTCTAGTGTTGCTCAGGAGCGCAAGCACGCAAGCCTCGTGCAGATCAAGCTGGCAAAACTACCCCGCGGAGCGCTATAGATGTCGGACTACAGGAGGGGACAGCATGGGTGAGCGCCTACGGGACAAGGTCGCGATCGTGACAGGAGCCAGCCGGGGAATCGGAGCAGCCATAGCGGGCTTCATGGCGGAAGAGGGGGCCAAGGTGGTCCTCGTCTCGCGAAAGATCGACGGCCTGCAGGGCGTAGCCGAGGAGATCCGGTCCCACGGCGGCGACGCAACGCCCATCGCGTGCCACGTCGGCCACCGAGATCAGCGGGAAGACATGCTCCAACAGGCGCTCCAGGCGTATGGCAAGGTCGACATCCTGGTGAACAACGCGGCGACCAACCCGCACTTTGGTCCGATGCTCAGCATCGACGAAGCGGCGTGGGACAAAACCTTCGAAGTCAACGTGAAGGGTTACTTTGGAATGATCCAGCTCGTCGCCGGCCATCTGCAGCATCGCAAAGCGAAGGGGTCGCTCATCAACATTGCGAGCGTTGTCGGGATGATGGGTGCGCCGATGCAAGGTGTGTACGCGATGACGAAATCGGCCGTGATCTCGATGACGAGAACCCTGGCGATGGAGCTTGGTGCGGCCGGAATTCGGGTCAATGCGATCGCGCCCGGGCTGATCGAAACCAAGTTTGCGCAGGTGCTGGTCGACAACGATGAGATTCGATCCAGCATCGTCAACAAGACGGCCTTGGGACGAGTCGGTCAGCCGCGGGACATCGCCGGCGGCGCAGTCTTCTTGGCTTCGGACGAATCGGACTACCTGACGGGAGATGTCATGGTGATCGACGGCGGTTGGACCATCACCTAGTCGTGGGCGGAAAATGATCGAAAGGGCGCCCATGGGCCGAGCGGAGAGCGCGCGCAGCCGCGACTTGGTGGAATTGCGCATCGCCAACCTGCGTCGTGAGCTCGATGCAGAAACCGAACCGCGAGCTCAGGCAGCGATCCTCTATCAAGTCGGTACGCTCTACGAGCACGAGCTCGAGCAGAGATCGGAGGCCATGGAGCAGTACGAGCAGGCGTGCACCGTCGCCCCGGACTTCCAGCCAGCGCTCGTCGCACGGCTGCGAATCGCAGAACGGTCGGAAAACGGCTACGACCTGACGGCGCTTCGTTCGGAACAGGTCGCGCGCGCCACGAGCCCTGGGGTGAGCAGCGCTGCGCTCGTGGATTTGGCCATGCACTCCGAGGATTGGGCGTCGCTCCTGCGCGAATCGATTTCTCGGTCTCTGCAGCCGGCGGTGCCAGCGCTCATTCTCGAATGGCTGGCTGAAGCGCGCGGTGACGATGGCGCCGTTCGCGAAGCCTTGCTCGCACAGGCGGAGCACGCCGCTGACCCGACTCTGCGCGCCGCTCTCTGGGTCGACCTCGCGCTACACGAGCTCGCCGCTGACCAACCGGACGATGCCATTTCGGCCCTCGAACATGCGTGTGCGTGCGATGCGCTCGTTTGGCAGGCGCGATCGATGCAGGCCCGTACGGCACGTGAGCACGAGCGCTGGGAGGCGTTTGTGCGCGCGGTGACCTCGATGGCACGCCTGCTCGAAGCCGCAGTCGAACCGGGCGGCGCCCCCGATCCGCTGAGTCTTTGTGTCCCGGAAGGCGCCCGTCGAGCCTTGGCGGCTCACCTGTGGCAGGAAGCGGCGAGCTGCTGCGCCACGCAGCTCGACGACGCGGACGCGGCGGGAGGCTACCTTGCATCGGCCTCGAGATGGATGCCGGACAATCGGCTGATCCGACTACAATCGCTGCTGGTTGCCGAACGTCGCGGGGACGATGCGGTCGCCGAAAATGCGGCAGAATGGTTTCGGTCGATGGCCCCGGAGGACCCGGCCTTCGTCGCGCACGAGGTCCGGCTCGCGAGGTCTAATGCCGATTTCGAAAGCGCACTGGAAACGCTTCGCGATGTGGCGGCGCGGTTCCCCAGCTCCGGCTACGCCCAAGCGGCGCTCGATGTCGCCCTCATACGCGGCGCGCGCCACACCGAGCGTGCCGAAGCCTTCCAAGAGCAGGCAGAGCGCGCAGACGGAGAGGCGAAGGCCCGGCTCGCTTGGCGAGCCGCCCAGCTGTGCAGTGTCGACGCGGGCGGCTCGGAACGCGCTCAGGCGCTCTACGGCTCGGCGATCGAGGCCTCCACGACCTCGAAGGCTGCGATCGTCCGAGAAGCGATGGGTGCGGCGATCCGCGCCAAGCGGCCGGAGGCCATCCGAGCGCGCTGCGATGAGCTGATTCAAAGCGACATCGAGCCCGATGAACGAGCGACTCTTGCGTACTTCAGGTACGAGCTCGCGCGACACGCTCTTCGCGCAGAGGAAGAAGCCGAGCAACTCCTTCGCGACGCGCTGGATGACTCGAGCAATCGTGCTTGGGCTCCAGCGCTCGCACGAGCACAGGCTGCATGGAAAGGCGACTTGGGCTTGCTCGCCCGCGCTCACGAGGAGAGCGCGGAGATCACATCGGGAGATCGTCGCCTCGGACACCTATGCGCGGCCGGGCAGGCTCACGCACGAAGCCGCAAATGGGACGCCGCCGAGCGCGTTCTTCGGTCCGCTCTGGCCAGCGCTCCCGACGACGGCTATGTCCTTTCGCTTCTCGACGCGGTTCTGCGTGAAGGAGGCCACCCGGAAGACGTGGTCTCCTTGGCGCGTGAGCGGTCCAATGCCGAGTCACGCACTGCGCTGGGCGAGCTTTCGCTGCTGCTTGCGGGGGCGACCGCCGAGCGAAGCGGCAATCTAACCGCCGCTCGCCCTGCGTATGAACAAGCCCTCGCCGATGCGCCAGGCTCTACAGCCGCCGCCCTCGCGCTTCTCGACGTCGCCCGCCGCCAGATGGATGCGAGTGCGACACGGCGAGCCTACGCCTCGCTCGCGAACGGCGACCTCGGCGGAGGCGTGCCCGAGCTCTTTGCCCTGCTCCGGGGTGACAGCCTGGGCCCCGATGATGGCGTCGACGCTTGCGCGGCCTACGAGCTTGCCCTCGAGCACCCCAGTACCTCCGCGGCTGCCGCGATCGCGATCCTGTCCCTGCCGGTGAAGCTCAGCAACGCCAACCAAAGAGCGGCGTCCGAAGAGCTCTTGGCCGACGCGGGGGCCGCGACACTCTCGGACACGAATGGGTTTACCGCCAACTATGGTGCGCTTCGCGCGTCGCTGGGCGATGAAGGCTCGTCTGCAGGCGATGCCTGGCTTCGACTCTCGGCCGAGGCGCCCACCGAAGCGTTGCGTGCAGCAGCGCTCCTTCAGGGGCTGCGCGCCTCCAGGATTGCCCGAGGGGCCGAAGCTGCGGACGAGCTGTTCATGCTTTCGCAGGAAGCCGACGCGCTCTCGGCGCTCCATCCTGACGCCGCGGTCGCGATCGACGAGGCGCTCGCGCCGAGTGACGACGCCGCACTGCGCGTCCATGCGCTGGTCCAGAGGCTGCAACACAGCGAAGCCCTGGGGCGCGCGGCCCTCGACGCAGCGCACTGCCGCGCTCTGGTCGAAGCGGATCGAGGCACGGAGGCGGTCGCCCTTCTCAGCAATGCCGTCGACGAACGGCCGGACGATCTGGCGCTATGGGAGACGCTTCGAGGGGCGGCTCGGCAGGCCGGCGAATGGCCGCTGGTTGCACAGGCCTGCGAGCGGCTCGCGCCGTTCGTCGAAGATTCTCTCCGAGGCGACCTGTTGGAGGAAGCCGGGGTGGTGCGGATGGATTGCCTCC
>Ga0316197_10000669_pt1 | contig 24011 bp, 15 predicted proteins | sample OudBiesiAoxic_MG_FD_204939 | JGI IMG/M metagenome (GOLD analysis project Ga0316197, IMG submission 204939) | Coastal sediment microbial communities from Oude Bieten Haven, Netherlands - site A oxic | ecosystem: Environmental > Aquatic > Marine > Coastal > Sediment | place: Netherlands... | reverse complement strand
CATCTACAATTGATTCATAGCCATTAAAACAACGATTAGCTAAATGATGCTGACGCAACCAACTCCATACTTGTTCTATTGGGTTTAATTCTGGTGAGTATGGAGGAAGCTTAATAATGCTCACGTTATTAATGTTGATAGCAAGATCTTCTGTATGCCAACCTGCCCCATCCATAATAATAACTGCATGTCGATCTTCGGGGGTATTCATCGATATTTGTTTAAGGTGAGCATGCATAATATCTTTATTCACATAAGGCATTACCATCGCTTGTGATTGCCCATTGGTAACACACACAGAGCCAAATAAATAAGCATATTCAAACTGTTGCTGTTTCACGGCTAATGGCCTGCTACCTGTTTTAGCCCATAACTTTGTTGTGGTATTTTGTTGTCCAAAACGAGCTTCATCTTGTATCCAGATATCGACATTATCTAATGAGATATGACCAGGGATCTTAAGGATCGTTTTTATTTGGAATTTTTTTAAAATCTTCTTGAACTTCAAGGGACTGTTTTGGATGTCTAGAACGAGAGGTTATCCATGAAAATCCCAAGCGGTGAAGTAATTTGTAGACACTTGAAAGATGATATTCATGACCAAAATTCTCAGCAATAAACAACTGGATATCAGTTCCGACCAATCGACCACCCTTATCATTTTTTGTATGTTCGTTAATATATTCAATTAGTTGAAGTGATTGTGCTTCAGATAATCGAAAGGGACGACCGGTTGTCTTTTTATCAACTAATCCAGCCAATCCATTTTGATGATATTGAGATATCCATTTATTAACACTAGTACGGCTCACTTTAAGAAACTTAGCGATATCGGTACGAGAGCTGCCTTCTTGAAAGTGTGCTAATGCAGAATAACGTAGTCTCATACGAACACTTTTATGTGTTTTAGCCAATTCTGAAAAGTCATGTTTTTTCATAGGTCACCAAAAGAATATAATCAGTTAATAATAATGAATATATTAGATCATATAATTAGGCGGAATGGTATAAGTTGTTCCCTTTACAAAACTTTTAACGCAGAAATCGCTTGTTTTAACCAGTAGGATTGATCAGTTACTTAGTGGAATTGGTATAACCATTAAATAACTATCATATGTTCAGTTAATCGCGTTTTCTACCTATCCGAGTTATGCACTTGTTTTTAAAGTCTAAGTAACATGGGTATATCTTCAGATAGTATTTTTATTTGCTGTGTTCTCAGCCAAAATATTGGATAATATGGCAAAGATATATTATTGATGGAGAAAATGTGATGGGTAAAAAAATGACCATGGCGGAGATTTCAAAAAAACTTGGGATCTCAACAATGACCGTGTCACGTTACTTTAATGACGGTTATGTCTCGGCTGAGAATCGCCTTAACATTGATGCTATCGTCAAAGAAAGTCATTATACCCCTAATATATTTGCTCGCTCAATTCGTAGCCAATCTAATATTATTGGTTTCGTTGCCCCTCGAATTGAATCATATACAACGAGTTTAGTGATTAAAGGGGCACTGGCTGCGGCGAATGAATCACAAGTCCGAATGCTGTTTCATGCCACAGGGTTTAGCCATGAGTCAGAATGCCAAGCCGTTAGAGAGTTTAATGGCTTAAATGCATTGGGCACTATTATTATTGCTTCAAAGCGCAGTGTCGAAGAGCCTTTTTATCAAACCTTAGATAATGTGTTATTTATTGGTAAAAACACCCCCCATCATTGCTGTTTATATTACCCTGAACAAGCCGCGATTAAAGCGTTAGTCTCACAAACCATCACTCAGTTAAAACAGCAGCAGGCACCGCTCGAAGCCATACATTATATTTATGATGACCGCATGCTATCAAGCCGTACTAAATTGATGCAAGAAACCATTACTGACACGATACCAGAGCTGAATTTTTCGTTGCAAGCATTGGCTGATTCAGAGCAAAAAATCGGATACCAAGAAATTCAATTACAGCCCAATAATGTCTATTTTTGTGCCACCGATAATATTGCCATTCGTTTATATCGCCGCGCCAAAGAACAGCAATTAAAAATTGGTCATAACCTATGGATTATAGGCATAGGGGATTATGACTACAGTGATTTATTAGTACCAAGTCTTAGTACCGTTGCTTTTAATTATTATCAAGTGGGCTACCAAGCCGTTAAAAAATTGATTAAGCGTGATTTCAGTTCAGCTGAAGGCCAATTCGATATAAAAATCAGAGAAAGCTCACAGTTTATTTAAAAACGTATTGCATCTAATTAAATTCAATTTCATCATATGTGTTAACGATAACACATTCAAGATTGAATAGATGAAACACACCAATAATATTCACTTAAAACCACTTGCGTGGTGGAAAAAAGCGACTGCTTACCAAATTTATCCCCGTAGTTTTTATGATACAAACCAAGATGGTATTGGTGATATTGAGGGGATTATTGCCAAGCTGGATTACCTTGCTGATTTGGGTATTGATTTATTATGGATTTGTCCATTTTATGAATCACCGAATGATGATAACGGTTACGATATTAGTGACTATCAAGCAATTCATCCTGACTTTGGAACCCTTGAGGATGTCGACCGATTAATCAGTGCCGCTCATGATCGTGGCATTCGTATTATTATGGATTTAGTGATCAACCACACTAGTGATGAGCATCCATGGTTCATTGAATCTCGTAAAAGTAAAGATAGTCCTAAACGTGATTGGTATATTTGGCGTGATGGTTGTGAGCCTACAGCTGAAAAGCCGACTCGCGATCCCAATAACTGGGAAAGTATTTTTCATGGTAGTGCATGGGAGTATGATGCCAAAACTACACAATATTACCTGCACCTATTTTCTAAAAAGCAGCCCGATCTTAATTGGGAAAACCCTGAGGTTAAACAAGCATTATTTAACATGATTCATTGGTGGTTGGCTCGTGGTATTGATGGTTTCCGTGTGGATGCTATTAGCCATATTCAGAAACAAGCAGGTTTACCTTCTTTACCCAATCCAAAGGGTGAAAATTATGTTTCTTCATTTGACTATCACATGAATGTTGAAGGTATTGATAAGCCTCTCTATGAGCTAAGAGATCAGGCATTTTCACCCTTTGATATTGTTACCGTTGGTGAGGCAAACGGGGTCGCTGCAGAAAACGCATTAACTTGGGTTGCCGAAGCCAACGAACATGATCAAGGCGGTGTTTTTAATATGATTTTTCAGTTTGAACACATGAAATTATGGTCGGAAGAGCAAAGTCGCGAGCGTTTTGATTTAGTGGGATTTAAACAAATTTTATCGCATTGGCAAAATGCATTAGAAGGTAAAGGCTGGAACGCACTTTATCTAGAGAATCACGATCAAGCCCGTAGTATTGATACCTTTGCTCATCCTGATTATTGGTATGGTAGTGCTACCGCTTTAGCAAGTTGTTATTTTTTAATGAAAGGCACCCCGTTTATTTATCAGGGCCAAGAGATCGGCATGGTAAATCGTCAGTTTACATCTCTTAACGACTTTAATGATGTGTCTGCTAGAAATTTAATTCAAAAGTTAAAGCAACAAGGACAAACCGACGACAATATCTTGGCGTTGTTAAATCAAGTATCTCGTGATCATAGTCGTTTACCAATGCAATGGAATGACCACGCTTTTGCTGGTTTTTCTGAGGTGCCGCCTTGGTTTGCTGTGAATCCAAATTACACCGATATCAATGTTGAACAACAACAGCAAGATCCAAACTCGATTTTGAATTTTTATAAGCAGTTAATTGCTCTGCGTAAATCAAATGAAAGTTTGGTGGTTGGTCGTTATCAATTGTTGCTGCCTGACGATCCTAATATCTATGCTTATCAACGCATTGCTCAAGATATGACATGGACCATTATTACCAATTTAAATGCACAAGAGAGCATCGTTAATATCGACACTGCACAATTAGGAGCGTTAATGCTTGATAACCAAACTATCAATAATGAACACATTCGGTCGGATTTTATAACCACGCAAATAGCCCCCGCTTATGCAGCGTATATATTTGTAAGAAAACATTAAATTATATTTATGGCAGGGCGTTGATGACGTTTACCTGCATTTCAACCAAGGAATTAGTTATGAGTAAATTACTATCATTTGATTTTTGGCAAAGATTTGGAAAATCACTTATCGTTGTTATCGCGGTGATGCCAGCAGCCGGTATTATGATTTCATTAGGTAAAGTCGTCGCAATGTATGCTGGTGGGTTCGGTGCTATTGAAACACTAGGCCATATTATGGAAAATATTGGTTGGGGAATTATTGTTAACCTGCACCTGTTATTTGCTGTCGCTATCGGTGGTTCGTGGGCAAAAGAACGTGCGGGTGGCGCATTTGCTGCGCTCATTGCTTTCATATTAATTAACCGTATCACCGGGGTTATATTGGGCGTAAATAACGATATGCTGAGTGATCCTCATGCGATTGTGATGAGTTTATTTGGAACTGAGCTGCCTGTCTCTCAATTTTTTACTAATATTTTAGGCGCTCCTGCGCTAAATATGGGTGTTTTTATCGGCATTATGTCCGGCTATTTAGGTGCCAACTTATATAACCGTTACTATGATTTCTCTCGGTTACCTGAGGCATTAGCATTTTTTAACGGTAAGCGTTTTGTGCCTTTTATGGTTATTTTCTATTCGGTGATCATTGCACTTGGTTTATCGATAGTATGGCCTTTAATTCAAGGTGCACTCAATGATTTTGGTCAATGGATTGCAACCTCTAAAGACAGTGCGCCCATCACAGCTCCTTTCTTGTATGGTACGTTAGAGCGTTTATTACTGCCGTTTGGTTTACATCACACCTTAACAATTCCAATGAATTACACAGAGTTGGGTGGTTCTTATGAGCTTTTGACTGGGGCTAGTGCGGGCTCAAGTGTTTATGGTCAAGATCCATTATGGCTTGCTTGGATAAGTGATTTGAATAATCTTAAATTAACCGATCCGGCAACTTACCAGCATTTATTGGATACTGTGCATCCAGCACGTTTTAAAGCGGGGCAGGTAATTATAGCTGCGTCATCATTGATTGGGATTGGGCTTGCGATGTATCACTGTGTTGATAATGATAAACGTAAGCAATATAAACCGATGTTTTTATCCGCTGGTCTTGCGGTGTTATTAACGGGCGTGACTGAACCCATTGAATTCATGTTTATGTTCATTGCTCCCGTTTTGTATGTTGCACACGCGGTGTTAACAGGCATTGCATTTGCATTGGTGGATGTTATGGATCTACGTGTACATGCCTTTGGTTTGATTGAATTACTCACTCGTATACCAATGATGATTTCAGCGGGCATAGGAGGTGATTTAATTCGTTTCGCGTTGGTGTGTATTGTTTTCTTTGTCGTTAACTATGCGCTGTTCCGTTTGCTCATTGTGAAGTTTCATTTACCAACACCAGGGCGTAAGGGTAACTATCTAGATGAAAATGCAGAAGCTATGTCGCAAGATGACAAGCTTGACATTATTATTCAAAATTTAGGGGGGCGTGGCAATATTACTGAGATTGATGCTTGTATGACTCGCTTGCGTATTACGGTTAATGATCCGCTATTGGTTGCTGAATATTCGTTATGGAAATCCACGGGAGCACTTGGATTAGTGGTTAAAGAACAGGGGGTACAAGCTATTTATGGTCCTGGAGTGGATGTGATTAAATCTAGGTTACTTGCTAAGTTTTCAGAGCAACCTGCGTAATTCATTCTCTATATTAGGTGTGAACAACAAGCGAACAATATCGATAAACGCAGCCTTGAAGCTGCGTTTCTATCTCAGTACATTAAATAAGCGAATAATAAATGAAGTTATTGACGCTAAATACCCATAGTTGGCAAGAAGATAAACAGTTAGAAAAGTTGGATATAGTAGCGCAAGCCATTATTGAACAAGGGTGCGATGTGATTGCATTACAAGAGGTTAATCAATGCCAAGATAGTCCGGTCGTTGATGCCAGTATATTGAGTAATCATCCCGTGTTAGCTGATAACTATGGTTATTTATTACAGAAAAAACTGGCAGAACACGGTCATCACTACCAACTTACGTGGGATTTTGTTCACCAAAGTTATGAAGTATATCAAGAGGGGTTAGCATTTTTGACTCGATTGCCCATTGTTGAACATGAGGTCATTGACTTAAGTGATAACTATGATGTGAACTTTTGGAAACATCGACGAGCAGTGCGTATTAAAGTCGCTTTTCAACAAGGTGAGTTCGATTTTTATAATTGTCATTGCGGCTGGTGGAATGACTCAGAGAGCCCATTTGAGGAGCATATCAAACGTATCACGGCGACATTATCAAAAGGGTTGAGCTTTCTATTGGGTGATTTCAATAACCCGAGTCATATACGCGATGAAGGTTATGATTATGTATTACAGCGCGGTTTAATTGATTGTTATGAAATAGCAGAAACAAAAGATGCTGGTGCCACTGTGATTAAAAATATTGATGGTTGGCAACAAAATAGCCAGGCTTTACGTATTGATTTGATTCTTAGTAATCAATTGGTTGTGGTAAAGCAGCATCAGACGATTTTTAATAACGATTTTTATCCTATTGTGTCGGATCATTTTGGGGTGTTGGTTGAAGTGGAAGTTGCTTAGTCTTTATTAAATCATTGATTCCTTTGCAAAGAGTGTATCCATGAAATTAATAATAGGACTGTTTTATTTTAGAACTCATCGCATGTTTAATAAAAATAATACTGGATCACATTTGGTATAACTATAAATGATCCAAGGAGAAAAAATGTTATCTGTTGTTGCTGATGTTGGTGGTACAAATATCCGACTTGCTGTTTGTGATGTTAAAACGGGGGAGTTGAGTCAATTAAATGAATTTGCTTGTGCCGAATTTATAACACTTGAAGTTGCACTGACTCAATACTTTGAAATATTACAAGGTGAAGTGAAACACCTTTGTATTGGTATTGCTTGTCCCGTTGAGAATGATCATGTTGTGATGACCAATTTAAGTTGGGATTTTTCTAAGCAAGCACTTAAAGAAAGATTAAAATTAGCGTCCTTATATGTCATCAATGACTACACCGCAATTTCATTAGCGGTACCCTTTCTTTCTTCAGTAGAAAAAATACAAGTAGGTGGTGGTGAATGTAAAGAGAATGCTGTAACGGCTATCTTTGGTCCTGGGACAGGGCTCGGTGTTTCACACATTATTAAATCGGCGGATAAATGGATCAGTTTGGATGGTGAAGGTGGACACGTAAGTTTCGCAGCTAATACACCAGAACAGGCTGATATTTTATGTTTACTACAAGCGAAATTTGGTCACGTTTCTGCAGAGCGTATTTTGTCCGGGCAGGGTTTAGTCAATTTATACCAAAGTCTTTGTGCTTTATCTAAACGTGAAGTTAAATTTGAGCAGCCGAATGAGGTATCTAAAGCGGCATTAGAAGGCAGTTGTGATTTGGCACGGAGAAGTCTGGATGTTTTTTGTCAAGTGATGGGCAGTTTTGCTGGTAACCTCGCATTAAACCTAGCTTGTACAGGAGGTATTTACATCGCGGGCGGTATCGTACCTCGCTTTGCTGAGTTATTTCAATCTAGCGAGTTCAGGTATTTCTTTGAAGATAAAGGGCGTTTTAAGGCGTATCTATCATCTATTCCAACTTTTTTAATTACCCATAATAACCCTGGGTTATTGGGGGCGAGTGTTTATCTTCGTCAAGAGTTAGGTTTATTAAATAATGATGCATTAGGGTGATACGTTCATGACGAATAGGGCTGACTATTAACGGCCTAAATTTATAATACAAAGCAATTGTTGAATATGCGTTGTTATTTCCCATTGCAAAGTGAGAGAGGATTTTTTAAATCTGTGTAAGTCGCCACAAAGGGTAATAATAAAAAATGCTGTCGAAACCCCTGATAAACCAGTTCGATTATTAGGGGTAACGGTAGGGTTAGAAAGTTAATCAACAGAGCCACAAACATGACAGCTTAGTTTGATTGATGATTTAAATGTCTGAATGATTACTCTGGGCTGCTTCACAGGGTGGTGAACAAGATGCTTAAATAGCAGGTAATAAAAAAGCAAACCGATGAACTCAGGTTTACTTTTTTATTTTATTAACAATGGGTTATACTCTATTACATAGAAACGTTGCGGATGCCTTCATAAATGAATTGAATGGCTAACGCCGCAAGGATACCCCATAAAAAGTGACGTAATATTTAATCACCCGTTTGTGTTATGGCTAAGCAATATTGCCCTCTCATTGAAAAGTTTCCAGCTCGGTATGGGGCGTTAGCGCCATAGGGTTTATGTGCTATTTTGAAGTATGTAACGTCAGCTGTTCCGACAAAGCAGACATTACTTGTAAGTCGCTTTCGCCCCCATAGCGCCTTAGTTAGCTACAAATACATGACCAATTATACTTAATGACAACACTACGCCTCTGCAACGTATTAAGGAACTTAAAGGTTATCTTCTGTTGCTTTAAGGTGATGGTAATAACGCCAAAGCAATAATGATCCGATACTACGATAGGGTGACCAATGTTTAACTATTTCACGTGCTTGCTTAGCTGTTGGCTTTTTTTCTAGCCCTTTTAACTCTCCCAACGCGACAACAATCGCTAAATCATCCGCAGGGAAAACATCTTGCCGTTGCAAGGAGAACATTAAATAGATTTCAGCACTCCAAGGGCCAAACCCTTTCAACTGTGTGATCGATTTAATGACCTCTTCATTACTAAGATCATTCAATGCATCGATATTAAAATGCCCATTAACGATCGCATCAGCTAAACCTTTGGCATATTCTATTTTCCGCCAAGATAGCCCCGCATCTCGCAGGTCTTGATCGGCAATCGATATTAAAGCGGCAGGCGTGATATTTTCCATCAATGCACTAACGCGTTGCATGATGACTTTCGCTACCTTCGTAGATAGCTGTTGGCTGACAATAGTTGATAAAAACATTTCAAATCCAGCGGGACTAATTCTCGGTGAAGGCGCCCCAAGTTCGTCAAATGCTTTTTTAAGATCTTGGTCAACAAGGCTAAGTGCTTGTATCCCCTCTGCCATAACCTTTCCATCTATCATCAGCGTATTCCCAACATTAAAGAAGAGACAAAATTCACTTTTTTCTTTTCCATATTCTGCCATCAATTGCAGACAAACCGAGCGCTATTAACAGCATGCCAACAAAATGTATGCCTTGTAAGGACTCATTTAAAAACAGTGATCCTAATAATATCGCCGAAACGGGTACGAGCAAGGTCACCAACAATACGTTAGTTGCGCCTGCCAATTCCAGTATTTTGAAATAAAGCACGTAAGCAACCGCAGTAGAAAGTACCGCGAGGCTCATTATAGAAAAAATTGCAGTTGTGCTTATCGTGTTAAGATCAAGAGAGCCATCTACCATGAGGGCAATTGGGGTTAACACTACTGTCGATGCAGTTACTTGTCCAGCTGCGGTAACGATTGGACTTATTCCCATTGTTTTAAATCGACGACCAAAAACACCAGCAAACGCATAGGACAGTGCGGCACCAATAATGGCAAGTTGGGCAAGCAAACTGCCCGTGCCATTGAATGCGGGTAAACCAATCATCACTACCACGCCAATAAAACCAAGCGCAACCCCTGTTAGTTTTAACGAGGTTAAACGTTCATCTGGTAACAAAAGTCCCGCGACTAGCACAGCAAAAATTGGCGTTGCTGCATTTAAAATAGAGGCAAGTCCCGAAGCAATTTGTGTTTGACCCCATACAATTAACGTAAATGGGATAATATTATTCAACAATCCCATGCCTAAAAAAGTGCACCATACGCTTAAACGTCTTGGAGGACGTAACCCAAATAGCAAAGCAATACACCATAAGGTTATTGCTGCAATACCGACTCTGAGCGTCACAATGGTTAAGGGAGGCAATACTTCCACGACGATGCCGACAGAGAAAAAGGAGCCTCCCCACAATATGGAAAGTAAAATGAGCATCCCCCATACACGTGCACTCATTGTGTTCTTAATTGAAGATGTCATGGTGATTCCTATTTTGTGTTAATTTGTTAGTTATAATAACTAGCTCTTTGACAATAAAACATCTGATTCTTGCGCTTTGTTCTAACGAGTTATTTATAAAAATAAAAATTACTGGCCAAGAAACGGATGGAAGATAGTAAAGATATCCGCTTTAATAAGTCTTATGAATCACTAAGTAGAGATTGGAACATGCAACAGCTATCTGATACTGAAATGCAAAAAGCGATTGAAAATAGAGATAAATCCTATGACGGGGTATTTTTCTACGGCGTAATAACAACCGGTATTTTTTGTCAGCCTTCTTGTTCATCTAAACTCGCTAAACTTGAAAATATACGATTTTTTTTAAAAGCAGAATCGGCAATGATGGCAGGGTTTAGACCATGCAAACGTTGCCACCCTGTAGAGGGTTCTACACAAATGAAAACGGTGATTGAAGTGGCTCGCTATATTGAAGCCAATGCGCAAAATAAATTAACGCTTTCCCATTTAGCTTCAATCACTGCGTTATCATCGACCAGTTTACAAAAATCATTCAAAAGAGTATTTTCCATCTCCCCTAAAGCTTATCAAGATGCGGTTAGATTGCGCCAATTTAAGCGTTCGTTAAAGCAAGGCGATGGCATAACAGAAGCAATATATGCTGCAGGGTTTGGTTCAATTAGCCGCGTCTATGGCGAGCCATCACGCAATATCGGTATGGCACCTAAGGCTTATCGCGCAGGTGGTGAAGGAGAATTAATCCATTACGCATGTCGTGATACCGCAATGGGGTTGATGATGATGGCGGCGACGAGAAAAGGTGTGTGCTTTGTGCAGTTTGGAGATGCTCAAAATACGCTATTAGCACAATTAAATACTGAGTTTCCTAATGCACAACTTACCGTTTCTGCTTCACAGGACGCGCCTGAACTTGATAGTTGGGTGGTGGCACTTGATAACCATATAAGCCAAGGTGCGCCAAGGCCTGATTTACCTCTTGATATGCGCGGTACTGCATTTCAAATTAAGGTGTGGCAGTTCTTATTGAGTATTAAGGAAGGTAACGCACTTAGTTATGGCGAAGTAGCGGAGCAAGTCGACAACGTCAAAGCAGCTCGCGCGGTCGGCACCGCTTGTGGTAAAAATAAGATTGCCATACTGATTCCTTGCCATCGTGTTTTAAGATCCGATGGTGGCCTAGGCGGGTATCGTTGGGGGTTAGATCGTAAACGTACTTTATTAGACAAAGAAAGAAATAGGCGTTAGCGATTTATTTAAGCAGTCCCTTATATTGGGATATTTTGTAGTGGTACAGTGATTTTGGCCTCTAATACAGAGTAATATAGCTCATTTTCTATCTCGCTTTGTGCCCCTTAGCGAGCCAGAACACCAACTTATTTAACGTCCGCTTTAGGCTCACAGCTGACTTTAAAAATAAGGAACCATGATATCCATTTCTAACTCGCAATGGGGCGTTAGTGAGTTCCCTTTCTCGCCCGTAAAGCACCCTGAAAATTGACGAGTGCCTTATTGTGATGAACACCTTGGCTGTATTTATTGATTGGACGCTTTATACCAACGAGCTAATAAATGGGCTGTTTGTTTGGTAGCACTATTTTTCTTTTCACTTTCACGGGTGAGGGCAGACCAAGCGAGATCAAGCCCTTGTTTACCCAGTTGAGTGCAACTTACTCGTTTAGATTTTAGTGCCGCATCGATGGCCCATTTAGAAAGAATACTCACCCCTAACCCTGCGCTAATTAACTCTATAATGGCATCCGTCATCTCAACCACTTCCACTTGCTGGGGAATGACGCCAGACGGACGAATAAAGCGTTCATACTCAAACCCTGGTGTGACGTTCTGGCTATAGGTGTAATACTGTTGTTGACTTAAATCTTTAGCTTCAATATAGCGTTGATGGCTAAGTGCATGATCATATTGAGTGACTAGCACCAGTTCATCTTTAAAAAGGGAGGTTGGAATAATGCCGGGAGTTGCTAAATAACCCGGTGCGATGACGATATCTACTGAGCTATGTTGCAAGTTGCTAATTGGGTTTTGTGTGGCGGAAGCGATTAAGCGTAGTTGAATGTTAGGTGCTTGTTTACTGACATACTGCATGAACTCAGGGAGCCAGTGATAGCAAGAGTATGAGGCAACCCCTAGTCGAACAATCTGTTTTTCATTACTTGCATCTAGTTCAAAGTCATTTTCTGCTCGCTCAAGAATAGGCAATGCCTGTAACGCGGCTTGTGTAATCAATTCGCCTGCCGGTGTGAGTTTTATTCGACGACCTTCTTTTTCAAATAACTTCCCGCCCATACGGCGCTCGGCTTCGGCAATACGATGGCTCAATGCTGATTGGCTGATACCCAATGAGTCGGCGGCTTGCGCTACATTGTTGAGTTCAGAGAGGGATTTTAGCATTTGCCAATGTCTTACTTCGAGTTTCATTACGCGCCTACAGGGTGTATTTAAAAATGAGTTGATACATGAATTTTATGCATGTATTGGCTGTTAAATTCACTTATATATTAATTTAATTTCAGATATTGTCTAGCCAATCAATAGGTAGTTAATCTGCTTAATCTAGTTAATCCATATATTCAGTTAATCAATGGAGCTTTTAAATGGGTATCTATTTTTATACGCAAGTGAGCGGATATAGTTGATGTAAGCAGGTTGGTGCTGTGGCCGTAAATGGTGCTGGGTTAAATTATAAAATTGACTTGGTTAAATAATGAAAGTGGGCTGAGTTAAATAATAAAAATAGACTTGGTTACATAATGAAATTGGGCTGAATTAAGGCATGAATTGAGTCGAGCCAAATGATGGCAATAGGCATTAGATGATCAAAAAGGGCAAGTGAACGAATGAAAATGGATATTCAAAAAATAAAAATGAGCGGGCCGATGATGGTATTGCTTTCAGCTGTTGGGTTTGGCTTTAATCCTTTATTCGCTCAAATTCTATTTGCTCAAGGAATGAGTACAGAACTGGTCACGCTTTATCGTTTTATATTACCGGGTATTTTATTATCATTTTATTTGTCGGCTCCCAAGCATTTATGGCCAGAAGTGATCCGAATGTTGTTGCTTGGATTTGCTAGTGCTATTGGCGTACTGGCTTATTTCCATGCATTAAAAGCGCTTGATTCATCAACCGCTATCTTAATTTATTATACTTATCCCTTTTTCTCATTATTAATCGGCGTGTTAATTTTTAAACGTGCGCTAAGTGTTAACGGTTTATTATCAGCAATGCTGGTCCTTATTGCTGCATCACTTGTTATCGACCCAGCTGCGCTGTCAATGGGATCAAAGTGGGCGCTATTTGGTTGCTTTTTAGCGCCAATGGTTTTTGCTTTTCAAATACAATACCTCGCCAAACCCAAACAAAAATTAACTGCTGCTTGCCGTATTGCTTGGGCAACAATGGGGCATTTAATTATATTAATACCTTTAGTTATTTATGCTGCTCCAGTTGTTATTTTTCCTGAACAAATAAGTGGATGGTGTGTATTGATGGGCTTAGCTTTTCTCGCCGCTGCTTTACCGCAATATTTATTTGTAGTGGGCGCGATTAAAACTAAGCCTGAGATCATTGCTGTTTTTGGTTCTGCTGAGCTGGTGGTTGCAATGCTCTCCTGCGCCATATTCTTGGAGCAAGATTTAACAAGGTTGGATATCACGGCGATGCTGCTGGTGATGGTTGCGTTATGTATTCGTCATCCCACCCCTTTGCCAAAGGCGACTTTTATTAACTCTAACGATGCTGAAACTAATATTAAAAAAGCGTCTCTATAATTAAAGGTAAATGATTGGTCGAAGTTGTATTTGTCTGTCGTAATGAAGTGAGGGCTGGAGAATGTTTATTTTATAAATCGGAGCAGTTGATTACTGCTGAATAATTGCTCGGAGTGAATGCTTAGCACGACTATTCAGTCTCTATCTTTTCACTAAAACTTTTTTGCATGTAAGTAGATTGTCGATGACACTTTGTCGACATTGAGTTTTTTGAAAGCAATAGTGATAGTATCCTCTCTCACTGAGCAACAAAGAGGCAATCCTTTAGCCCCATTATTAGAGCGTGATGTTCATTTATTTGACCTTGATAACACCTTATATTCTCCAGAAAATGCCATTTTAGAGCAAATTGCCCCTAGAATGCGTCGCTTTATCAGCAATGAGCTAGGTATATCTATTGAAGAGTCTAATCTGCTGTGTGAAAGTTATTATCAGCAATACGGCGGCACAATAAGAGGCATTCAATTACATTATCCAAGTGTTGATTTAAAGAAGTTTTCTGATTTCTCTCATCAAGTTAATTTAGATAAGGTTAAAAAAGCCACCATGCTTAAAGACGCATTACGTGCCTTTAAAAAATCACGTTATGTATTTACTAACTCGCCACTGGCTTATGCCACAAGGGTATTAAAGCATATTGATTTATATGATTGTTTCGATGGTATTTTTAGTGTTGAATTAACTGGTTACCGAATGAAACCTGATCCGCATGCTTTTAATACTATTTGCCAACACTTTGGTTTTAAAGCTTCTGATGCTGCTTTTTATGATGATCAAGTCTCCAATATTTCCACCGCCAAAGCCTTAGGTATGCGGACTATATTAGTGAACAGAAGTGACGTTAATCAGCACGATGCTTGCTATAAAACTGAAGACTTGCCTAGTTTCGTCGCATCCTTAACAAAATAATTTCTGCCTTGCTGTTTAGCACGTTATTGAGGCAGATTCCTATTGCTTCTGGTTGAATTTATTATACGCCGCTTCGGGGGCGTATTTTCAATGTATTAACCTATTAATCTATTAATCTATTAATCTATTAACCTATTAACCTATTAACCTATTAACCTATTAACCTTTGAACCTTTGAACCTTTGAACCTTTGAACCTTTGAAGCATGTAAACATGTAACCCTTTACGTGCTAAATATCTAAGTTTCTTACTCTTTTATTTGTGTTCATTTACTTCCCTGAGCTTTTCACTCTCACCGTTATTTTTTATCTTATTGTGCCGTTAATATCGATGTTAAATAGCCATTATTACCCTCTGTTTTTTTGGTGAAAATTATTTATATTATTAGCTGATTGAGTGATTGCTAATCACTTTAGAGAAGTCTATATTGAAATCGTTTCTTACCCTTTAATTGGACCATAATCTTGTCGAATAAATCAACTTCTTGTTCCTTTGGTACCTTGCTTGGTTATGCACCAGGTGGGGTTGCGTCGTATTCTAGCGACTATGATAGTGCGAGTGATATTGAGTATCCTAAACGTAGTGCTTTTCGCAGTTATGTTGACGGTATCTATATGGGCTATAAATGGCAATGCGTTGAATTTGCTCGGCGCTGGATGTATCAAAACTGTGGTTATATTTTTGATGATGTGTCCATGGCCTATGAGATTTTTAACTTACGTTCCGTGCGTGAGATTGCATCCAATACTCGTTTACCTTTACAGGCTTTTAGTAATGGTAGTAAACGTCATCCGCAACCCGGCTGTTTATTAATTTGGGAGCAAGGTGGTGAGTTTGAGCAAACCGGGCATGTCGCTATTGTGACTGAAGTTTTCCCTGACAAAATTCGTATTGCAGAGCAAAATCTTGACCATACTGTTTGGCCTGAGGGGAGAAATTACAGCCGTGAATTAGTTGCGACGATTAGTGAAGACGGTGAATATTGGTTGGCGTGTTCATTTAACGATGCGTTGATTTTAGGGTGGATGATACAAACTGACGATGATACTTATGCAGAGGTCTGTGAAGCAACCAATAAGCAGTTGTTTTCTTTGTCGAGTCATTCCGCTAAACCTATTGTTGGGCCACAAAAGTCTTGGTTAAATGTCGCTAATAAAGATGAAGCGGCTTATGTACAAGCCTTACAAGGGCACAAATTAAGCGCCATCGCAGCGGATGAATATCGCTATTATGTGTTATCTGAAACCGCGCAGGATACGTTACGCCGCGCGACCAATGAACTGCATGGTTTATTCATGCATGCCACGGATTATGTACTTGATAATGAACATTTATTAGATAAATTTAATTTGCCTCGTGCACTATTGCCTAAAATTCGCCAATCCTGGGATAATCGTTTAAATCAGTTGATCACCAGCCGTTTTGATTTCGCGATGACAACGCAGGGGCTAAAGGTCTACGAATATAACTGCGATTCAGCTTCATGTTATATGGAAGGGGCCAAAATTCAGGGGAAATGGGCGCAACATTATGGCGTTCATGAAGGTGAAGATGCCGGCAAAGATCTCTTCAAACAACTGGTGAAAGCATGGCAGAAAAGTCAGGTCAAAGGCCTTATTCATATTCTTCACGATGATGATCCAGAAGAGAAGTACCACGCTTTATTTATTCAACAGACATTAAAAGCAGCGGGTATTGAGAGTCGCTTAATAGAGGGCATACACTCTTTAATATGGGATGAACAAGGTAACGTGGTTGACGCGCAAGGTGATGTATTGCATTGGGTTTGGAAAACATGGTCATGGGAAACCGCATTGGATCAAATTCGCTTAGAGTGTGAATCTGATGATACGCCATCTGAAAGTTTTGAACCTTTATCGAGAAAAGGCAAAACGCCGCGACTTGCTGATGTGTTATTACATAAAAATATTATGATATTTGAACCACTGTGGACATTAATTCCAAGTAACAAAGCAATATTGCCAGTGTTGTGGTCATTATTCCCTAATCACCCGTTATTATTGCATGCAGATTTTGCACTGAATGATGATTTACAAGCAAGTGGTTATGTGAGTAAACCTATTGTTGGGCGATGCGGTGCCAATATTCAACTAATTGACCATGAGCAGGATGTACTTGAAGCGACGGGAGGCAAGTTTGCCGCTCAAGATAATATTTACCAAGCGTTATTTCCGTTACCGCTGGTGGATGGTTATTATGTACAAGTTTGTACGTTCACTGCGGCTGGTAAATACGCTGGTAGTTGTTTACGAGTAGATTCTTCGATGATTATTAGTAAAGACAGTGATTGCTTAGCATTACGATTTGTTAATGATGAGGATATTTTGCAATCATCATAGGTAGTTTTGTTGTTACTTTATTTTTCTATTAAGCTCACTTCGGTGGGCTTTTTTTAGCTTGTATTTGCCATTTTAGTTTATGCAAATCCTATTAACGATTATTTTTTATCAGCAAAATAGATCAACAACGGATCGAAAATGCTCATAAAATTAGCACAATTTTTCATGGCATCACTTAACCACATCTGCAATCATTTCAAGCGTTGATTGTTGGCTTTATATTTTTTAAATCCTTTTAAATAGTGTGGTTATAATGTTGTTCGATACTTTAAGTTACAAATGTTTTTTTTGTAAAGCTTTAATGAAGAATTTTTTCATATTTTTTGTGTGCTGATAAGCGCTTATTAACTTATTATATTGTGTATTTATTTATTTGACATAGCCTTAGCGTTGCAAGCTACTTCTCGTCATTAGATAGGTTATACAATGAATATAAAATTGAATCAAAAGTCAGATATCCTAGAACAAATTTTCTCGCGCTTAAAAGCACATTTCCCAACGCGCGAACAATCTCTCCTACAAAGTTTTATTAATGCTATTTATCGTGATGTTAGCATTGTTGATTTAGCCACTATCAGTCCGGATGATTTATCTGGTTTAACGGTTTCATTGTGGCGAGAAGTGCATCAATGGAAAGGTGAAATTGCCAAGGTTAAAGTCTTTAATCCTGATGTTGAAGAGGATGAGTGGCAATCTAGTCATACTGTTATTAGTGTATTAAGTCGTAATATTCCATTTGTTATTGATACGGTAAAAATAACCTTAAATAAACATAACACTAAATTACACCGTATTTTTTATAGCGAAATACACAGTGAGCGTGGTGCTTCCGGTAAGTTGAAAAAATTAAATACTGAAAATGATACAGAGCTGTTGTTATATATTGAAATTGACCAAACAACCTCATCGACAGAGCGCGCTAAAATTCAAAAATGTTTGGAGCAGGCATTAGCGAGTGTATCGCAAGTCGTTGATGATTATCATCAAATGATCGACAAAGTAAAAGGGGCAATTGCCACCAGTAAAAAAGCTGTCAGCGCTATCGCTTCAAAATCTGACTTTACTGAGCAACAAACTTATTTAGATTGGATGGCAGACGATCATTTTACTTTCCTAGCTTGTGATCAATTTACGGTTAAAGATAATGTTATTTCTATTGTAAAAGATAGCCAGTTAGGTTTATTAAAACACAAAGATTTTATGCAAGATAAAGCGCAGTTTGACTGTGTGCAAGAGTTACAAGATCCTTCTTTATTACACTTTAGTAAAGCGTCACAACGTGCGATGGTGCATCGTATTGCTTATCCTGATGTTGTGTATGTTAAACAGTTTAACAAACAAGGAGTATTAATTGGCGGGCTTCGTTTTATAGGTCTTTATACTTCATCTGTTTATAGCGGTAGCCCGTTAGGAATTCCTGTTATACGTCAAAAAATCAGTAATATACTAGCACAATCTGGGTTGAGCCTAGGAGGGCATTATTACAAAGAACTAACGCAAATATTATCGACCTATGCGGTTGAAGATTTATTGTTATGCGATGAAAAAACGTTACTTCATAATGTTATCGAAGTTTTACATGCGCAGGAAAGAAAGCAGCTTAAATTATTCTTAAGAACTGACGGTAATAAACGCTTTGTTACCGCTTTATTGTATGTGCCTCGTGATGTTTACAATACAGAGGTTCGACTTAAATTTGTCGAGTTGTTATCGCGTACTATGCCAATCGCAGACAGTGATTTCCAAACCTATTTAAGTGAATCTAACCTCGCACGCTTACGTTTAGTGATCCACCTTGATAAAGCTTTTGAAGGCGAATTAGAGGTGGATGCTATCCAGTTGCGTATGCAGCAAATCACTAAAGCGTGGCATGAAGAGTTACAAGATTCATTGTTTGAGCAGCATGGTGAAGAAACCGCTGTAAAACTGACCCGGAAGTACCAAGCTGCTTTCCCAAGTAGTTACCAAGAAAGCTTTAGTTCGCGTGTTGCAGTCGCAGATATTGACCGTATTGAATCGTTATATTTATCACCAGAACGGTCAATGGCACTGCGTTTTTATCGCTCCATTGAAGCTAATAACAGTGGTCTGAAATTAAAACTTTTCCACCAAGATGGCGCGTTATTGTTATCGGACTTGATCCCTATTTTAGAAAACTTAGGCTTACAAGTTGCGCAGGAATACCCTTATCAAGTGTGTCCTGTGGGTGAGAATACATTCTGGCTATATGACTTTACTTTGTTGTATGTAGGCGATAATGGTTTTGACCCTGAAAACTTCCGTCATCTGTTTTCAGATGCCTTTCTAGCTGTTTGGTATTCAAAAGCAGATAACGACCCATTTAATAAATTGATATTAGGTGCAGGTATAGATTGGCGTGATATTGCTATGTTACGTGCCTATGCAAAATACTTAAAACAGATCCGCTTCGGTTTTAGTCATTTTGCGATGGCAAAAACATTGCTCGAACATAGCGGTTATGTAAAAAAAATCGTAAGCTTATTTCATGCTCGTTTTAATCCTGAGCTTAAAGTTAGCACTGAAAAACAAGCGCAATTAGAAAACGATATTCTAGAATCTTTGAACGAGGTTAGTAACCTTAATGACGATAGGGTACTTCGTAAGTTTGTTGAATTGATTATGGCGACTATTCGTAGTAATTACTTCCAACAAGAAGGTGAGCAATTTAAAGAATATATCAGCTTTAAATTTGACCATAAAAAAATCAGTGAAATTCCATTACCACGCTTAAGTTATGAAGTGTTTGTCTACTCGCCTCGCTTTGAAGGGGTGCATTTACGTGGTGGTAGCGTTGCTCGTGGCGGATTACGTTGGTCTGACCGCGGTGAAGATTACCGTACAGAAGTATTAGGCTTAGTAAAAGCACAGCAAGTGAAAAACTCTGTGATCGTACCGGTTGGTGCAAAAGGTGGGTTTGTTGCTAAGTATTTAACGCCTGCTATGGATCGCGATACATTTATGCAAGAAGGCATTGCGTGTTACAAGATGTTTATCAGCGCGTTACTGGACATTACCGATAACCTAGAAGCGGGTAATTTAATCCCACCACAACAAGTGGTGCGTTACGATAATGATGACCCTTATTTAGTAGTTGCCGCTGATAAAGGAACTGCAACGTTCTCTGATATTGCCAATGAATTAGCAACCGATAGAAACTTCTGGTTAAACGATGCCTTTGCATCGGGTGGGAGCAACGGTTATGACCATAAAAAAATGGGGATCACGGCAAAAGGAGCTTGGATCAGTGTGCAACGTCATTTCAGAGAGTTAGGTATTAACGTCCAAGAGCAACCTATTACCGCGATTGGTATTGGTGATATGGGTGGTGATGTGTTCGGTAATGGCATGTTATGCTCTAAAAAGATTAAATTATTAGCCGCCTTTAACCATTTACACATCTTTATTGACCCAAGTCCTAAAGATTTAGATGCGAGCTTTGAAGAGCGTCAACGTTTATTTGATACACCAAGAACTAGCTGGGCTGATTATAATGCTAAATTGATTTCTGCTGGTGGTGGTATTTTTGAACGCTCAGCTAAATCGATTATGGTGACGCCTGAAATGGCCAAAGCATTTTCTATTAAAGCAGGCAAAATAACACCGACTGAATTGATTTCGTTATTGCTTAAAGCCTCTGTTGACCTGTTGTGGAATGGCGGTATCGGTACGTATGTTAAGAGTAAGCAAGAAACCCACGCAGATGTAGGCGATAAAGCAAATGATAACCTACGTGTTAATGGTGCTGAATTACGCTGTAAAGTGATCGGAGAAGGCGGCAACTTAGGGATGACACAAAGTGCGCGTATTGAGTATTCGTTAAATGGTGGACAATGCTTTACCGATGCGATTGATAATGCCGCAGGAGTTAACTGTTCGGATTTAGAAGTTAACATTAAAATCTTATTGGATAAATTAGTATCAAAAGGTGATTTAACCGTTAAGCAGCGTAATGTTTGGTTACAAAATATGACCGGACAAGTCTCTGATTTAGTCTTGCATAATAATTACCGCCAAGCACAAAGCATTAGTTTGTCTTATAAAAATGGACATAAATGTATTGAAGAGTACCGCGGTTTAATTGATAACCAAGAAGAGAAGGGCAAATTAAATAGAGCATTAGAAGTTATCCCAAGTGATGAAACTATCACTGAGCGTAAAAATGCAGGGCTTGGTTTGATGCGTCCATGTATCTCTGTTTTATTGTCCTATGCAAAAAATGAAATGAAAGAGCAATTAGCTAAGGCTCGAATTGCAGAAGATGGCTATTTAGCAAAAGAGGCAGAAAAAATATTCCCTGCTGAATTAGTTAAATCCTATAAGAATGAAATACATGAGCATCCGCTGTTGTCTGAAATTGTTGCTACTCAAGTCAGTAATGATTTGTTTAATGTAATGGGAGCAACGTTTGCTCATCGTATTATGGCTAGCACCGGTTGTTCGTTCTTAGAGCTTGCTAAATCTTGGGTCATTGCGCGTGATATTTTCAACCTACCTGAATTGTTGGAGGAGATTGAATCACTTGATAATCAAATTGATAATGCCGTTCAAGCGAAACTGAGCAATCGATTAATGCGTATGGTACGCCATGCTTCGCGTTGGATTGTGAGAAGACATAGAGAGCAACTTGATTGCGCATGTTTGATTAAAAAGTATAAATCTTCGTTGCATGCGGTAAAAGCTAACTTACCTAAGTTACTGAGTGAGCGTGGTTTACAGCAGCGTCAACGAGAATTTGATAGTGTTACAAAAGAAGGTGTACCAGCTACATTGGCGGAGAAGTTATCAAATACTGAGCAGTCATATGCACTATTAAATATCATTGATGTTGCTAATAAACTGAAAATTGATCCACAGTTAGCCGCACACGTTTTCTTCCATTCTGAAGAGAAGTTAAAACTAGCTGATATTGCTGCACAGTTGAATTTGTTGCCTGTTGATAGTCATTGGCAGTCATTAGCAAGAGAAGCTATGCGTGATGATTTAGAGTGGCAGCAAAAGCGTATCACCAGAGCTATTTTATTAACCTTAGAAGGAAAGGATGTTGAAAAAGCTTATGTTGATTGGGAGTCACAACATCAGAGTTTAGCCGCTCGCTGGCACAAAATGGCCGAAGCGTTATCGGCGGTAAGCATGCCTGAGTTTAGTATGTGTCAGGTTGCGTTAAGGGAATTATTAGATTTATCTAAAAGTTAATTGCCGTTGAGGACTATTGAACTGAGTTAATTTGGTTCAAGTCATTGTAGAACGGTTAATAAAGCTTAATTAATACCGTTTAACTAATACCGTTAAAACTAAAAAGCGATGTAAATATTCACATCGCTTTTTTTATGGGTGTTTTTTAGGTTGTAGTGGTACAGGTCGAGCTTAGGTATATAAGGTCAAAAGCTTATTAAGATCGAAAGCGCTAAGAGAAATAAGATCAAAAGCGATTTAACCACGAAGGCACGAAGGTTAGAGAAGGTAAGGAAAAAGCTGATTAAATGCAAAGAGACCGCTTATAGGATTAAAAAAATAAAAATTTGGTTTTATCTATTCTTTAAGCTTTTTTTAACTTCGTGTTCTTCGTGAAGCGCAGCGCTTCGTGGTTGCTATTTTTTAAGTTAAAAGCGATTTAACCACGAAGGCTCGAAGGTTAGAGAAGGTAATGACAAAACTGATTAAATACAAAGAAGTCATTTATAGGAGCCAAAGCAAATAAAAATTTGGTTTCATCTATTCTTTAAGCTTTTTTAACTTCGTGTTCTTCGTGAAGCGCTTCGTGGTTAAATGTTTTTTTCTTTATTCAGCTTTTGCTTTCTCTGCTAATTTTCTCAGAATAAACGCACTACCTATAAAGGCAAAGCTTGCTGTGACCATGGTTGATGCACCAAAACCACTCGCACAATCCATTTTCATATTGCCGTCTGATTCCACCTTCTCTTTGCACACTTCCCCATTCATATCTGGATAGCTTAATTGCTCCGTTGAGAACACGCAGTTAATTCTAAACTTGCGTTTAGGGTTGGTCGTGAAGTTAAAGTGACGACGTAATTCAGAGCGTACCTTTGCCGCTAACGGATCTTGAATGGTGCGTGCTAAGTCTGCAACTTGAATTTGTGTCGGATCAAGTTGGCCGCCTGCACCACCACAGGTAAGTAATGGGTATTTATTGCGCTTACAGTGTGCCACTAAAGCGACTTTGGCATGAATGCTATCTATGGCATCAAAGATGTAATCCATATCCTTAGATAAGTATTCAAAGCAGTTTTCTTTATCGATAAAATCATCAATACAATTGACGATAATATCAGGGTTGATCTGTTTACAGCGCGCAGCCATCACTTCGATCTTTTGTTTACCCACGGTTTCCGCCAATGCATGTACTTGACGATTGGTATTGGTGACGCACAGGTCATCCATATCAATTAAGGTGATTTTCCCAATGCCTGAGCGGGCTAATGATTCAACAACCCAAGAGCCCACACCGCCAATCCCAATCACACAGATATGACTGTTTTGGAATTTTTGTAATGCCGTGGTGCCATATAAGCGTTTTATTCCACCAAAGCGGTTCTCGTATTGTTCGTTCATGGTTCGCTCTTGTTGATTTTTGAAAGGCGGATTATACGTGCTGTTAATGAATATGCAAAAAAACACGCGTCATTATTTAATCATCAACTTCGGCGATGCTTGCGATAACAAAGCGAACAATTCACTACTAAATAGTGAAGTTTTCGTGATAACTGCGTGATATCTCATGGGCATACTCTCTTCACCAACTAATTAAACAACATTCAAAATATATTTAAAGATAAATAATTCAACTACGATTAAAGGGAGTTTTTCCATGTCAAACAAACATCTTATTGCAGCAGGTTTTCTAGGTTTATTCAGTGCAGCAAG
>Ga0316197_10000668_pt1 | contig 24053 bp, 18 predicted proteins | sample OudBiesiAoxic_MG_FD_204939 | JGI IMG/M metagenome (GOLD analysis project Ga0316197, IMG submission 204939) | Coastal sediment microbial communities from Oude Bieten Haven, Netherlands - site A oxic | ecosystem: Environmental > Aquatic > Marine > Coastal > Sediment | place: Netherlands... | reverse complement strand
TAAGCTCATACAGACGCATCGCATCACGGTCTACACCGTTTAACAGAGCAGCAAGCTGCGTCACGTCGGAAGGACGAATCGCTTCATGGGCTTCTTGAGCGCCTGATTTACTGCTAAACACAACTGGCTCATCGGGTAAATAGTTTGCGCCAAACTCACCTTTGATATAATCACGAGCAGAAGCAACCGCATCTTTACTCAAATTAGTCGAGTCGGTACGCATATAGGTAATATAACCCGCTTCATATAATCGCTGCGCCAGCATCATGGTTTTCTTAACACCAAAACTTAAACGCGTACTTGCTGCTTGTTGCAGTGTCGAAGTAATAAATGGTGCACTCGCTTTACTTTTAGTTGGCTTATCTTCACGAGATAACAACTTAAATTGCGCATCCTTTAACGCTTCAACTGCTTTTGTTGTTTGTGCTTCTGTTGTCGGTTTAAAGCTGTTTCCATCTTCTTTAAACACTTCTAAACGTAACTCACTGTTATTTTTTGCTTTAGTGTCGGCATGTAAATCCCAGTATTCATCAGGATTAAAGGCTTTAATTAATCGTTCACGCTGCACCAACAACCTCACTGCAACCGATTGCACACGACCAGCAGATAAACCACGAGCAACTTTTTTCCATAATAGTGGAGAGACCATAAAACCAACTACGCGATCTAAAAAGCGACGCGTTTGCTGTGCTTTCACACTATTTAAATCAAGCTCAGTTGGGTTTTTAAAGGCTTCCTGAATAGCAGTTTCTGTTATTTCATTAAATACAACTCGTTGGAATTTACTTTCATCACCGCCAAGGATCTCTTTTAGGTGCCATGCAATCGCTTCACCTTCTCTATCCAAATCCGATGCAAGGTAAATAGTAGGAGCATCAATAGCAAGTTTTTGTAACTCACTTACTACTTTTTCTTTTCCGGGAAGAATCTCGTAATGCGCTTTCCAGTTGTTATTTGGATCAATTCCCATGCGCGTAACTAGCGCTTCTTGTGCGCGCTTTGCTTTCTCTTTCTCTTTTTGTGCAGGCGTCAAACCAACGAGTGATTTTTTCTTCTTAGCATCGATCCTTTGTTTAGCACTTCCACTGGTCGGAAGGTCACGGATATGACCGACACTTGATTTTACAATGAAGTCTTTACCAAGATATTTATTAATGGTTTTTGCTTTTGCAGGTGATTCCACAATAACAAGAGATTTGCTCATAATTCTTTTAGCCCTAGAGTAGTCAAGATTGAGAGGTACGACACTAATTTGAGATTCATCCGCTGAATTCCCTTTTTATATAAGCCAAACTCACAAGGAATAGCAACTTATATTTTAAATAAGTCTGTAAAATGCGATAAAAAAGCCGACTAAATGTAAGTTGGCTTCATAATATGTTCAATAATCATGCAACTTATTTAAATAGTCGCGTTACATTTAACTGCATTATTTTTAATAAACTATTTTCAAACGCTAATGATGCGCCATGACCTAATTTATCCGCTAGCTTTTTTTTCTGCGCATATTTTATCTGTACAATATGACGTTTATCAAGTTGTGAAAGCAGGTAATCATCACTCGTAGAAATGCTATCTACTAGATTCAGTTTAATCGCTTGCAAGCCATACCAATGTTCACCCGTTGCGACCTCTTCAATATTAACAACAGGGCGATGGTCACTAACAAAATGTTTAAAGAGATCATGTGTTTCTTGGAGCTCTTGTTTGAACTTTGTACGGCCGACTTCATCGTTTTCACCAAACATGGTTAATGTACGTTTATAATCCCCTGCGGTAAGCTGCTCAAATTCAATATCATGTTTTTTAAGTACTTTATTAAAATTAGGTATTTGTGCAATGACGCCAATTGACCCCAGTATAGCAAAAGGCGCAGCGATAAGCTTATCGGCAATACAAGCCATCATATAACCACCACTTGCTGCAACTTTATCAACAGAGATAGTCAGCGGAATATTATTGTCTTTTAAACGTTGTAACTGTGAAGATGCTAGCCCATAGCCATGTACCATGCCCCCACCACTTTCAAGGCGTACAAATACTTCATCATTTTCATTAGCAACCGAAAGAATAGCAGTAATTTCTTCACGTAAAGAGCTAACCTCTTTGGCATCGATACTACCTTTAAAGTCAAGCACATAAAGCTGTGCTAATGTCTCATTATCTTGTCCCTCTTTAGCGAGTTTTTTAGCTAATTTATCTTTCTCTTTTTGTTCTTTTTTATCTTTTTTGTGGCGTTCTTTAAGCTGTGGAGGTGTTAATAACTGCTCTTGAATAGACTTTTTAGTCTGTTTCAGTTGATCAGAAAGATCGGTTAATTCAATCTCTCCTTTTTTGTTTTTTTGTTTGCTAGTTAAAGCGATAATAATAACCAACAATGCAGCAACAGTGATCACAAAGGTAGCTGATTTCGCAAGAAATAGCCCATATTCAAATAAAAATTCCACAGTATTATTCCCAAGTATTAGATTAATGTGGCATATCATGACAAAAACTACGCTTAGGTACAAAAGAGTTTGAGTCTTTTAGTCAAAAAAAGTTACTATTCGCTTAATTTAAGCTCAATGAGAACAATTATGGAAAAATATCAAGCAAAACAAGCCTGTTTAACCGACAAAATAATTTTAATTACCGGTGCGGGGGACGGCATTGGTAAAACATTGGCACTACAATGTGCAGAATTTGGTGCGACAGTTATTTTGCTTGGTAAAACGGTAAAGAAACTAGAAGCTGTTTATGATGAAATTGAAAAAATGGGCAAACAACAAGCTTCTATATTGCCTTTGGATTTAAACGGCGCAACCGAAGAACATTACTCTGATTTAGCAGACACCATTAAGCGAGAATATGGGCGCTTAGATGGGTTAGTTCATAACGCAAGTCAGCTAGGTGTCTTAGGTCCTTTTGCTCAAATTGAAAAAGCAACTTGGGATGAAGTGTTAAACACCAACTTAACCGCTCAGTTTATGCTTACCAAAGCGTTAATACCCGTTTTGGAGCTTGCTAAGCATGCTTCAACTATTTTCACCACTTCAGGAGTAGGCAACAAAGGCCGAGCTTACTGGGGTGCTTATAGCGTCTCTAAATTTGCCACAGAAGGTATGATGCAGACACTCGCCGATGAATTTGAAAATAGCAGCTTACGTTTTAATGCGGTAAACCCTGGTGCAACTCGGACCGGTATGCGTGCTAATGCTTTCCCTGCTGAAGACGTTAGTTTGTTAAAAACGCCATTAGAAATTATGCCAACTTATTTGTACTTGCTAAGCGATGACAGCGAAACAGTTACTGGTCAACGCTTAAATGCACAATAGCTTTTAATACCAATTACATTAATTATCTGATCTAAATTTTGCTCAGGAAAAACAGCTTAATTCGAGGTATAAGTTGACGTAAATGGTTGTTCCTTTTTGCGAAATTTACAACGTAGAAGTAAGCCGTTTTATCCAGTGAAATAGATCAGCTATTTACTGTAAATATCAAAAAGCCCCGTCACATGATTGTTAACGGAGCTTTTTGACATTGTTCTGTGAAGTATTAAAAACACGCTTATTTATAAATATTCCCAGCCTCTATCGGCCGTGTTTTTAACAATTTCAGAGCCCACATATATTGACTCGGATCTTCATCAATTAAGCGTTCAATCGCTTTGTTCATTATTTTTGTATCGGTTAAGTCCTCGCCGCTTGGGATATCTTTTAATGGAGCATGGAAGGTAATGTCGTACTTAGCGGTTTTTTCGTTATATGAAGTATAAAACGGTACAACGACAGCGCGACCTAATTTAGCTAGACGTCCAATAATGGGTAAGGTCGCTTTTTGAGTACCATAAAATTCAGTAAATAAACTGCCATCACGCCCATGATCTTCATCGGGTAGATAATAGAAATGCACTTTATCACGTAAACTTTTGATAGCGGGTTTAAGCCCTTCACTACGATGATATAATGTGCCTTTCCCGGCTGAATGGGTAAAACGCGTTCGATAACTGCTTACGAACCAATCAAATATAGGGTTTTTATAGTCCTTAAACATACTTGAAAGTGGATAGCCACGAGCATTAATTCCCGCTACACCACCAAAATCTAATCCGTAACAATGTGGCCCTAGGAAAATAATTGATTGGCCAGCAGCCTCTGCATCAATGATATGTTGCTCACCAATGATGTTAATACGATTGAGGATATGTTTTTGGCTGCGACAAAATAATTCCCCCAGCGACAGAGTGATCTGAGCTAATGCTTTAATATTTTTACGCATTAATAGATCTTTATCTTGCTCACTATAATCTGGAAAGCACAAGCTAAGATTAATAAAAGCAATTTTTTTGCGTTTATTTAAAAATTTGGTTGGGTAAATACAATATGCAATCATGGCTGCAAAACGATCACGAAGACGAATCGGGCAATAGCTAAAAAGAAATAAAATGAATAACAAACACCATGTTCCCCAATATTTTGGATGAAAATGTTTTGCTTTTAGAGATGTGTCAAACTTAGATTTGTACTGAGTCATTTTTGGCCTTTGAGAGCTTAGAATGAGGAGGTGGGTGGCAGACTCCCCAGCAAACCCTCGGCACTTGAATCACCTACTATGGCTGCTGCCTTCCGGCTCTGACCAGGTTAATAAGTTATCAATGCGAGGAACCAAGAAGCCTACCATTGTCACTGCATCAAGTTGTATCTAACGACTTGATGCAGTGAATTATACGTATCTTCAGAGTGATATCAACTGCTATTTACTGTTTATATTTCGAATGCTTAATTAAACAACAACTCGTTGATAAAACGGCTTGAATACGTTTAACATTAGTACAAAACCAGAAAATTAATTTTATTATATGCTCTTAATACCAATAGAATTTAATAGGGGATCAGAGTTTGCCAAGGAAACAAGATGACTAAGTAAAGCGTGAGTTGCAGCCTTTCAAGAGATTAACTGCGTTAATCCTCTACCGGAGAATTAAATTAAAGACTTTAATACTTGTTCTCACTTCATAAAATCGTATGGAACGATTTTGAACAGCTTTAGCTAGTCAGGCATTGGTGGAATAAAACTCACAACGCAGTGAGGCATAATGTTATCCAGCAACAATGAACACTTTATTAATTCCTTTGGTATAATAATGCTTTGAGTACACTCAAATGTAATATACAAGCCTAAAAATTGCTTAACTTTCACAGTAGCTACGTTTTTAAAAACAAAAAGCCCTGTTCATTTATTAAATATGAACAGGGCTTTAAATAAAGAACACTTAAATATTAAAGGTTAACTGGCCGCTAATGACTGATCAACTTACTATTAAATAATACCCTTAATTATTTTATCTGCTTTAGTACGGCGTAACCTTAGAAGAATTTTTTTGACTTTATCCGGGTATTCACTAACATCTTGAATCTGATTCGGATCTGTTATTAGTTGAGTATGACTAAATATCTGTGCAGACTCCTTGTTTAATAACGGTTCTATTTGATGCTGTGGGTCATCAATCAGCAAGCCATTTTCAACATCTAAACGCCATGCTCTCGGGTTTAAATTATGCCCGGTCAATAACACAAACCGCTTATCAACATAAATTCCTTTGAGGTGAAAGCTATTATCCTCATGAAGCCATAAATTGAGTTGTAATTGCCCAGTTGATAACAGTGCTTGATGTCTTTTTGCAAAGCGTTTTAAGTTAGTTTCATAAAGGTAAGGGAGTGCGCCAATAGTTCGAAAAGGTTTGTCTTCAGGGATATAAAAATCATTCGCTGTTTTATCCCCCACAACAATTGTCAATTCTACACCTCGTTTCAATAAGCCACTAATATCGCGTTCGATCGCAGCGGGCAAATTAAAGTAAGGTGTAAAAATAACTACATTTTGCTGAGCACTTTGTAATAACTTACGAATTGTTTGATTGAGCTTATTTTTACGGCGGCCAAAACCGCAAAGTGGTGTAATAGCTAAACAATCATCAGTTCTGGCACCATTATAGTCAAAAGTAGCTTGCCTTAAATTACGAGTGAGTTTTTTGTGCATTACTTTTAACTCACTCATTGGCGTAATCACTGCACTATTTAAAAGTGCAACAGCTCCACTACTAATGATCTGCTTTTCTAAAAATGAAACCATTGAGTCAGCAAGTTTTACATTAGCAATTAACCAGTAACGGTCATAACGGTAACGCTCTTCCTGATGTAGGTAAATATTATTAAAACTTGCACCACTGTAAAGGATCTTTTCATCAAAGATAAAGCCTTTAAGATGCTGCACACCAAATAACTCTTTGCGCTTGACAGGAATCCCAATAATTTTAATACCAAGTCCCTGAACTTTTTCAACCTCTTGATACCAACTAGCATTAGTGGCGGAAGCTTCTTTTTGACCAATTAGGCCACGTTGGGCACGATGGTAATCGATACAGATGATAATTTTTAATTCTGGATTCACTCGTTTAGCATCGTATAGTGCCATTAAGATATCGTTACCAGCTTCATCAGATTCGAGATATAGCGCGGTTAAATAGATACGATATTTAGCATTTTTTATCTGCGTTAATAATTCTGCTTTAAAAGATTTTGATGAATAAAGGCAATCAACTGATTGTTCATCAAGTGGTATTTTGCGCAGATTATTTAAGAAAGCTAGGCTTTGATTTATTCGGCTACTCATGTCACTCTTTTTATAGAAAAGGGTTATCTTGGCAAACAAGATAACCCAATTTGTATTATCAACCTAAATTTAGATCACTTTAGCGATCGCATCACACAAAGGTTGCATGTTGTCTTTAGTCATACCAGCGACAGAAATACGTCCAGAGCCGACGATATAAACAGCAAATTCATCTTTAAGACGGCTAACCTGTTCTACCGTTAGTCCCGAGAATGAAAACATCCCATTCTGACGACTGATAAAGCTATAGTCACCCGCCACGCCCTTCTCTTTTAATGTAGCAACAAACAGATCTCGCATCTCTTGAATTCGCACTCGCATATCTGCAACTTCTTTATCCCATAAAGCATATAGTTCAGCATCTTCTAGAATAGTTGTTACGATTGCAGCACCATGTGCAGGCGGGTTTGAATAGTTAGAGCGGATACCTGATTTAATTTGACTAAAAGCAGCTTCTGCAATCTCACTATCTTCAGCAACTAAGGTAATACCACCAACACGTTCGTTATATAAACCGAAGTTTTTAGAGAATGAATTAGCAACAAGTAACTCTTTATTGTATTTAGCAAATACACGTAGCCCCTGTGCATCTTCTTCAATACCTTTGGCAAAACCTTGGTAGGCAAAATCAAAGAAAGGAATCGCGCCAATATCAGCAATCAATTTTGCTAATATCTCCCACTGTTCAAGCGTTGGGTCAATCCCCGTTGGATTATGACAACAACCATGAAATAGCACTAGGTCACCGTCTTCAACATTTTGCAATGAAGCAACCATTGCATCAAAGTCTAAATCTTTGGTTTCTGCATTATAATAATCGTAGCTCGCCACTTTAAGGCCGGCAGTAGTAAATACATTGCCATGATTCGCCCACGTCGGATTACTTACCCAAATTTTTCTAATGCCTAGCTTTTTTAACGCAAAGTCAGCACCTGTTCGAAGAGCACCCGTACCACCAGGTACCTGTGCAGTGCGAGCACGTTTTGAAGTTATAATTTCAGCGTCTGCACCAAACAATAATTTTTGTACTGCAGTACCATAGGCAGCAATACCTTCAATGGTCAAATAACTCTTGGTTTTTTCGGTAGCAAGTAGACGTTTTTCAGCTTCTTTTACAGTCGCTAAAATAGGCGTTTGGCCACTTTCATCTTTGTAGATACCAACTCCAAGGTTGATTTTTTCGCTACGCGCATCTTTTTTAAATGCATCTGTTAATCCGAGAATAGGATCTGCAGGTGCCATACTTACTTGTTCAAACATAACTCTTCCTTTATTAACTCGCTATGATCTGTATATCACTTCAACACTATGTTTAGCACCTAACTACAATTTTACTCATTCATTTTATACTTAGAAGCCGTGCGGTTATTTGACCGAGGTATTGTTATACCATTGCAACACTTTATCAATCAATTTATTCTGACATTTTCTTATCTAAATCAGCTATTTTCGCCTTCCAGATTGCAGGTCCCTGTGAATGAACATTGTTACCATCACTATCTACCGCAACCGTTACCGGCATATCTTCCACTTCAAATTCATAAATAGCTTCCATTCCTAAGTCTTCAAAAGCGACCACACGTGCTTTTTTAATTGCTTTTGAAACTAAGTATGCCGCCCCACCAACAGCCATCAGGTAAACAGATTTATGTTTAGCAATAGAGTCAACTGTTGCTTGTCCCCGCTCAGATTTACCAATCATTCCAAGTAACCCAGTCTCTTCGAGCATAAAGTCAGTGAATTTATCCATGCGGGTTGCTGTTGTTGGACCCGCTGGACCAACTACCTCGTCACGTACTGCATCAACAGGACCAACGTAGTAGATAAAGCGACCTTTAAAATCAACGCCATCTGGTAAACCTTTACCTGATGTAATCAATTCATGGATACGTTTATGTGCCGCATCACGCCCAGTTAAAATTTTACCGGATAATAACAAGGTATCGCCACTCTTCCATTGCGACATCTCACTTTTACTGAGTCCATCAACATTTACACGATGTGTATTTTCACCTACTTCACGGGTAATTTCAGGCCAATCACTTAATGAGGGTGTATGTAATTCAGCTTCACCACTACCGTCGAGAGTAAAATGTGTATGGCGTGTTGCAGCACAGTTCGGAATCATTACCACAGGTTTTGACGCAGCATGTGTTGCACAACTCTTGATTTTGATGTCCAGCACTGTGGTTAAACCTCCTAACCCTTGTGCTCCAATACCTAAACCGTTCACTCGGTCCATAATGTCTAACCGTAATTTTTCATCAGTCGTCAACGCAGTCGCATCTTGATTTGCTTTTTCTTGTAACTCAAAAATGTCAACGGGTTCCATTAAAGACTCTTTTGCCATCACTGCGGCTTTTTCAACTGTACCACCAATACCAATCCCCAACATACCAGGTGGGCACCATCCCGCCCCCATACTTGGTACTGTTTTCTCTACCCAGTCGGCGATTGAATCAGAAGGATTTAACATCACCATTTTAGATTTATTTTCAGAACCACCACCTTTTGCAGCAACCATCACCTCTACTGTGTTGCCTCGCACCATCTCGACATGTACGACTGAAGGCGTATTATCTTGAGTATTCTTTCGAGCACCAGCAGGATCACTCACAATTGATGCGCGCAAGGGGTTGCTTGGATCTAAATAGGCTTTACGCACACCTGCGTCTACTAACTCTTGTACCGTCAACTCGGTTTCAAAATGTACATCCATGCCAATTTTAACAAAGGTCGTTACGATACCTGTATCTTGACAAATAGGCCGTTTACCCTCTGCAGACATACGTGAATTAATCAGTATTTGCGCAATTGCATCTTTAGCTGCGGGGTTTTTTTCTATTTGGTAGGCTTTATCCATCGCATCAATAAAATCAATGGGGTGATAGTAAGAGATAAACTGCAATGCATTTGCAACACTATTAACAAAATCTTGTTCTTTAATAACGGTCATATAAAACTCCAGAAAGTAGCTGATATCTAATCGATTGAATGTTAATCTGCCCAACAAAAACCACAACCCATTTGTTACAAAACTGTTGCCTAAATTCGAATAAATATGACTAATAGCCCCACAAATATACAAATTAAGAAAATTTCACTCACTGTTCAACAATTTGAACAGCTTAAAGTTAATCTCAGCCAACTTCAATGGACAGTCTTTCTTGAGTCTGCAGACGCTGATCATGTCGATAGTAAATGGACTATTATCAGCACCGATCCGATCGCAACCTTACAATGTTGCTCAGGAAAAACGATTTTTAAAACAAATAATGTTATCGAACAGCATACAAGTGATCCTTTTGCACTTTTAAAGCAAAAAAGAGAAAAACTTTTTGATAACACGCAGAAACAAAAAAATTGCAACCCGCAACCTAATATAGAAAATGTTCCCTTCACAGGCGGAATATTGGGCTCAATTGATTATGAGCTAGGTTATCAGTTTGAAGTGATCAACAATGCCAAAAAACCAGAACCTTTAACATTGCCAGAATTAAGCCTGGGATTTTATGATTGGGCGTTATTGCGTGAGCAACAAAGTGGCCTATTTTATTTAGTGACGCATCAAAGCATTAACGAGTCATTGTCTATCACAGACCATTGGCAATATCGTTACCAGTGGTTAATGACTCAGATTAAAACGCCATACGAACATCTGCCTTTCAAACTCAGTAGTGACTGGCAATCTAATATGGATAAGCAGCAGTACACAAAAAAATTCAATCAAGTACAAGACTATATTCTTAGCGGTGATTGCTACCAAGTAAATCTAGCGCAAAGATTTAACGCGGGTTATGAAGGTGATGAATACCAAGCTTACCAGCAACTAATTAAGCAGAACCGCCCGCCTTTTGCTGCATTTCTTCGCCTTCCAGAAAAAGTTATTTTATCAGTTTCTCCTGAGCGCTTTTTAAAATTAAAAAATAGTGTCGTTGAAAGTAAACCAATTAAAGGGACACGTCCGCGTTTTAATAATCCAGAAAAAGACCTTCAAAGTCAGCAAGCATTACAAACATCAGAGAAAGATCGTAGTGAAAACCTTATGATTGTGGATCTATTGCGAAATGATATTGGACGTGTTTGCCAACCAGGCAGTGTAAAAGTACCAGCGCTTTTTGAAATAGAAAGTTTTCCGGCTGTACACCACTTAGTAAGTACCGTAGTTGGTAAGCTTGCTCCTGAATTTGATGTAGAAGACCTTCTGCGAGTTAGTTTCCCCGGCGGCTCTATCACGGGAGCCCCCAAAATACGTGCGATGGAAATCATAGCAGAATTAGAGCCTCACCGACGCCATAGTTACTGCGGCAGTATTGGTTACATTAATGCGAATGGCGAGATGGATATGAATATTGCAATTCGTACCTTAGTCTGTGTGGATGGTGAGATCTATTGTTGGGCTGGCGGAGGCTTAGTCGCCGATTCACAAGTCGATGCAGAATATCAAGAGTGTTATGATAAAGTGAGTAAAATTTTGCCCTGTTTAAGTGCAATGTAAGGGTAAACAGCGGTCAGCATTTAGTTTTCACTCTCAATCATCAGTTTCATCTAATAATATTGTACCATCCAATAAAAAGCGCAGCTCACAATGAGTAAGCTACGCTTTTTTTGTTTTTACTAACAGCTAATTGTATTAACGTGTAGGTAGCTCAATATCAGCAAATAACTTATTAACTTCATCGGTATATTTTAATTGGATCGCTTTTTCTACGAGAGGTCGAGTCAAATGTGGTGCAAAGCGCACCATAAATTCATACATATAATCACGTAGAAAAGTGCCTTTTCTAAATCCAATGCTGGTTGTGCTTGATTTAAAGATATGGCTGGCATCAATGACACAAAAGTCATCTTCATCGGTCACCGCCATTGATGCGACGACACCAACACCAAGGCCAAGCCTAACATAAGTTTTAATTACATCGGCATCGGTCGCAGTAAATGCAACGTTCGGGGTGAAACCTGCAGCATTAAAAGCTTCATCTAGTTCTGATCGACCAGTAAAACCAAATAGGTAAGTAACAATAGGGTATTCTGCAATATCGGCTACGGTAATATTTTTTACTTTAGCAAGCGGGTGATCTTTTAATACAATGACACTACGATTCCAATGATAGCAAGGTAACATGATCAGATCTTGATAAAGATGCAGTGCTTCCGTCGCAATAGCAAAATCAGTTTTACCTTTAACCACTGATTCACTAATTTGTGTGGGTGTGCCTTGGTGCATATGCAGTGAAACTTTAGGATAACGTTTGATAAAACCTTGAATGACATCAGGAAGAGCATAACGTGCTTGAGTATGTGTTGTAGCAATGTTTAACGTGCCTTGATCGGGCTGTGTATATTGTCGTGCTACCGATTTTATACTTTCAACTTTACCAAGTACTTCAGAGGCATAACGAATTACCTCTTTTCCAGCTGGTGTCACCTGCGTAAGATGCTTGCCACTACGTTCAAAAATTTGAATACCTAATTCATCTTCTAACATCCGAACTTGTTTACTAATACCCGGTTGAGAAGTAAATAAACTTTCCGCCGTCGCAGAAACATTTAAATTATGATTTAACACTTCCACGATGTAACGTAATTGTTGTAATTTCATATGTTTGCCAATAGTTATGCTATTTTAATAAAGGATAGATCAAGTTTATCAGAGTTCTAAAAAATACACAGTGCTTGTTTACTACCCTGTGGTTTTATCGTTAACTAAATACTATAATTGTTAATCAACAATAACTTATGGGATATTTATGGATAATCAAGACAAGCTGGATTTTAGTACTATTTTAGCGACAAGTGCCCATGACATGAAGAATTCTCTTTTTATGTTACTGCAATCAATTGAGAACTTGGATCAAGATGATAACCTTACCGCAGCACAACATAAATCCTTTGCAGACTTACATTATCAAACGTCACGTATCAATGGTTCTCTTATGCAACTGCTTGCATTATATCGAGACGAACAGAAACAATTACCCATCTACATTGAAGAATACTCAGTAGCAGAATTGTTGGATGAGATCATTGAAAAAAACCGCATGTACATAAACTGTCAAAATGTGAACACATTAGTAGACGTGGATGCATCACTATTTGGTTACTTTGATTACGATTTAATCAGTTATTTAATCGGTGATATTTTTGTTAATGCGCTACGGCATAGCAAAAAAACAATCACTTTAAGAGCATTTTTAAAAGATAATTACCTTAATATTCAAGTCGAAGACGATGGGCCCGGTTATCCAAATCATATGTTAGCAGCAAGTGAAAATGCCCCCGAGACCTTTAATGCAAATAAAGGAAGGAGCGGGCTTGGCTTGTTATTTGCAAAGAGAATTGCAGCGGAACACAGGGCAAAGCAATTTCAAGGTCACATTTTATTGGAAAATAAACATCATTCCAGTGGAAGCATATTTACCTTGCGCTTGCCATGATGCACACTGTTCTGATACGCCGTTGTTTTGTACTAACTTAATCTATATTTAACGAGTATTTATGCTATTTCCCATCATTATAACATTAGTTGCTTTATTGCTGTTTGTACTAATTGGCTACAATATCGTGCAGCAATATAAATTGAAAATTGAAACAGAACAACGCATCGCCGTTAGCAAACAACGCGCAGTTATTTCTGAAGTAGATGAGTTACTACTTAACGCAACGCGCATGCCATTTAGTAAGTCTTTGCTACTTATTTTACAAAATCGAATCCGTAATGCATTAGTTATGATGGCACAAAGCAACCCAAGCAACCCTGCTATTCGTGAACATTTAAAAAATACAGACGCACAAATACAACAGGTCCGGACTAACTATACGCCACCGGATGAGAGTATATTTCGCACGCCAGAAAATGATAAAGAGGCCCTTGCACTATTACAGGTAACAAAAAAGATCCGTGCAGTTGTGCGGTCTGAACATGCTAAGGGAAAAATAACCACTGAAATATTTGTTTCAGAAGATCGTCGCTTAGAAATAATGCAACTGAAAATTAATATTGAAAATGGATTGAAACGGATTCTAGATGCCAAACAAGCCAAACAGTTTGGTAGTGCAAATCAGATGCTCAATAAACTACTCACAATCCTCAACGGCATTCCCGATAAAGACAGTTATCTAGACAAGAAGCAACAACAACTCACATTAATTAAAAGTGAAATAAAATCATATTTAGTGAAACACAGTGATGCTGAGTTAGCAGCAATCAAAGCAAAAGAAGCCGAGAAGAAAAATGACCTTGATGTTCTTTTCCAAGATAAAAAGAAATGGTAAAAGCCTTTCTAGTGATCCATATCAAAGGAGTGCTATAAACTGGTCAACTCCTTTAAAACATTGACTTAAGTCATGTCTTAAAACCTTTATCTCATTAATATAGTAAGTCCATTAATATTATTAATCATGGTAAATGGTATGTACCACTTAAATGAAACACAGCTCGCACAATTAAAATTACAATTAAATAGTAAACTAATAAAAGTTCGCTCTACTATTAATACAATTTTTTTAGAATCTAGTCATGCTAGTCATCACCTAGCTGCAAAAAATTTAGCCCGTTTATCGGCTGATGAGCTAATTGAATTTACATCGCAGGTAGAGAACCCTTCCCTTAAACGAAATGTCGATAAGCTTAAAAAACTTGATGCTTCGCTAAACAATATTGAACACGCAATGTATGGGTTATGTTCCGATTGTGAAAGTGAATTATGTGCAGAGGTACTAGCGGAAAATCCAACCAAACAACGTTGCCTTAGCTGTGAAAGTAAATACCAAAAACAAAAGAATAATCGATACCGTTTATAAGCACTCTATTTTTCCCCTTTTTAAAAGTATATAATTGAAGGTGATATTTACCTTCAATTACTTAGAGTCTGCCCTTGGAAAATAATAATTCAGTTTTAACGCCACAGAAAATAACTTGTTTATCTTCGACTCAGTGTAGCATTGACTTCTTAGAACAGCTTAATAAACCTCTTACCTCTCCTAGCTGGCGTAACCTTTTTCCAATCGCTTCAGAAATGATCAACAATTTCCTGCAATTGCCACAGCCACTGCTATTTTTAAATGCGCAATACTGGCAAGCCGCGACAACTATTGTTGAACGCTGTAATTCTCAAAAATTACCGCTTTTAGCACTGCAAAATTATGATCAAGAGCGATTATTTGGGCGTATCAATATTATTGATAAAGAGAACGTTACATTACAAACTGGTGAAATAGTTAATCTGCAAGGGGGCATTTTAACTTTGCATATCAGCCCCCTTTTAGTTAGCCCGAACTTATGGTTTTTACTTAAAGCATTTTTACTGAGCCAAAAAGTACCAACAAGTGCAGCAGTAAACGGCGAAAAGTTGCGTGGCGCAAGACCAATTAGCCCCCCTGAATTTGTCAATACTAAAATAATTTTAGTCGCTAATCGTTACCAGTTAGATGAACTTACACAAATTGATCCTGATTTTTCACAAATCAGTTCACTTTTTGCCGAAATTTCTGGTGAAATTAAAAATAATCCTGAAAACGTTCAAGGGTTATACCAATATTGCCAACAACTAATAGCAGATCAAAATTTAACTGATTTTTCGATTGAGGCATTCAACGAGTTATTTATTCACCTTGCTCGTTTAAGTGAACATCAAAAAAATATTCGATTTTCACCTCTATTCATTGAATCAACCTTACGCTATGCACAGCTCATTTGTTCACAGGAAGAGGTAGTAAACAACCAGGTCCAAGCGTCACATATATTGCAGGCTATCGCACTACAAAAACGAGCACAATCAAATGCCCAGGATTTCAGTGACCAAGCACTCGTCGAAAAACAGTTAAGAATTCAGCTGCAAGGCGAATCTGTTGGTCAAATAAATGGATTATCCGTTGTTGAATTAATGGGTTATCCAACCGAGTTCGGTGAGATTTTCAGAATATCCGCGAGTGACATGGTTGGTGATGGAGAGATCATTGACGTCGAGAGAAAAGTTGAACTCGCTGGTAATGTGCACGCAAAAAGTACCATTATAGTACAAGGTTACCTTAATCACTTTTTTACCCATATCGCTAATTTCCCCCTCTCCTGTAATGTGGTTTTTGAGCAATCCTACCAAGAAAGTGATGGTGATAGTGCTTCATTAGCTATTTTATTAGCAGCCGCTTCATGTTATTCACAGACTCCTATTAAACAAGATCTTTTCGTCACCGGCGCATTAGATCAACAGGGCAATGTGCTAGCTATTGGCGGTATTAACCAAAAAATAGAAGCAATAACACGTCTCTTTTCTTTAGGTTTACTCAACGACCCTATCACTATTTTAATGCCTCAAGCGAATCAAATTAATTTATTATTAAGCAAAACAACATTACAACTGATAGAAGCCCAAAAAATCAATATCTACCCGATTCAACACTGTGTCGAGGCTTTTCCATTTGCAATGTCTCAAACTTTTGAATCAATCATTAAAATAATCAACAAACGTATCCATTTTTTACATAAAGAGGAAGAGGATGAACCTCTCGGCTTCTTCACTAAATGTCTAAATTTGTTGCGGTAAACCCGATAGTTAGCTAAAGTACGGGCAATATTTGCCTGTATTTTGTAATGCAATAACAGCGATTCCACCCAAATAAGAAAGTGATTATGACAAAAACTGTATCCCAAAAAGAGTTGGGTAAAAACTCTTATACTAAAGAAGAACTAATTCAATGTGGTAACGGAGAGCTATTTGGTGAAGGAAATTGCCAATTACCCGTTGATAAAATGCTGATGTTAGACCGCATTATCACTATCACAGAAGATGGTGGTGAACATGGAAAAGGCGAGTTGGTTGCTGAACTTGATATCGATAAAGCACTTTGGTTCTTTGAATGTCATTTCCCTGGTGACCCAGTAATGCCAGGCTGTTTAGGCCTTGATGCGATGTGGCAATTAGTTGGTTTCTTCCTCGGTTGGAGCGGCGGTCCTGGTAAAGGGCGTGCACTTGGTGTAGGTAATGTTAAATTTACAGGCCAAGTTTTACCAACGGCTAAAAAAGTAACATACCGCATCACTATGAAGCGTTTAATTATGCGTCGTTTAGTAATGGGTATTGCTGATGGTGTTGTAGAAGTAGACGGTAAAGTTATCTATACAGCAGAAGATTTGAAAGTTGGTTTATTTATTGATACTGCAAGTTTCTAATATCTGTAGTATCAATCATTAAAAGCACTTTCTGCGTAAGCAGACGGTGCTTTATTTTTTCTGCTTGTTAATTTTTCTACCCCTTAAATCCTGTAATATTTACCATTATGTCATTTTGCATAATATTTTAGCCATAAAATCAATGAAATTAACGCCTGTTACAAGTGATGTAATTGTATTATAACATTGTGCGTAATATTGTGGTCAGGGCTTGTTGAGAAAAAATAATACAAAGTATGGCGCATGATTGCGTAATAGCTAGCTATTATTTTAACCAACAAGGTAGGTCAGATACTTATATGGATTAGTATTAGCTAAATGAAAAGGAATAACAATGAAAGCACTGTTTAAAATATTTAAAGCTATTGCGAAGCTACTCAACGTAACTCGTTTAATCATCATCAACGCACTGTTTTTTATTATTGTGCTCATATTCATTGTTGCTATAGGTAGCGAAGAGGAACAAGTTGAGATAGCAGATAATGCAACATTACAGCTTAATTTTGTAGGAAACATTGTAGAACAAAAACAACCCGTCGACTTTTCATCTGAATTATCTAAACAGATGATGAGCAGTAGCGAACAGTTATTTGAATACCCTATCGATGAAGTATTGCAAGTCATTAACAGCGCACAAAATGATCCTAAAATTACAGAGATCCTCTTAGACCTTTCTGGCTTACAATCAGCAAGTTTAAATCACATCACTAGCATTGGTGATGCACTAAATCGTTTTAAAACCTCTGGTAAATCGATCGTTGCAACTTCTGACAGTTATTCACAAATACAATATTTACTTGCAAGTTATGCTGACGACGTTTATTTAGACCCGCAAGGGATAGTTCTGCTACAAGGTTTTTCCGTTTACCGTTTATATTTCAAAGAATTATTAGATAACTTACTGATCACTCCACATATTTTTAAAGTGGGTACCTTCAAGTCTTTTGTTGAACCTTTTACCGAAACAGAGATGTCTGAAGCGAGCAAAACAGCAAACTCGCATTGGTTGAATCAACTTTGGCAGGGTTATATAAACACCGTGCTAGTACAACGTAAAAACACGAATATTACAGCACAATCTGTTTCTCCAAGCCTTGCTCAGCTCAAAAGTGCATTACAAAAAGCACATGGTGATACTGCGCTTTATGCACAGCAAGTCGGTTTGGTAGATGAGCTTTTGCCACGTTATAAAGTACTTAAAAATATGGAGCAAAGGGGTGCTAAATGGGTGAGTTATTCACAATATCAAAGCACTATGACAACCTTGTACCCACAGAGCCTAAACAATGATCAAATTGCGCTGATCCATGGCCAGGGAGAAATATTAAACGGCATTCAAGATAGCACAGCAATTGGTGGGGATAGTTTTTCTAAACTATTAGAAGCGGCACTTAATAATGATCGCGTTAAAGCGGTGGTTATTCGTCTTGATACACCAGGTGGCAGTGCCTTTGCCTCTGAAAAGATTCGTCAACATATCCTAGAACTTAAGGCATCAGGCAAAAAAGTGGTCGTCTCGATGGGTAGTGTTAGTGCATCTGGTGGATATTGGATAGCATCAGCAGCGGATCATATTGTTGCCAGTCCTTCTACGCTGACAGGATCTATTGGTATTTTTGGCATGTTTGCAAGTGCAGATAAAGCACTCAATAAAATTGGTATCTATAATGATGGTGTGGGGACTACAGCCCTATCGACTCTTGACCCAACACGTCCACTCGATCCAGAACTTGCAGAGCTCATGCAAATGGGCATTGAACGCGGTTATCAGCAGTTTCTAGCGGTCGTTAGTGAAGGGCGTAACATGCCTATAAAAAAAGTAGATAACGTTGCTCAAGGTCGTGTTTGGACCGGTGTTGATGCAAAATCATTGGGGTTAATCGATCAGTTAGGTACTTTACAAGATGCCATTCAAGAAGCAGCTCAATTAGCTCAGTTAACTGATTACAATGTCACTCCTATTATTAAAACAATATCTGCCAAACAACAATTGTTGAATGAGATATTATCGAGTGGGGTAAAAATAATGCCACAGGGACTAAAGATCAATGCAGAGTTATTTAAAACAATAGATAATGTTCAGCAACAAGCAACATTATTAAGTAACTTTAATGATCCCAAAGGTCAGTATGCGTATTGCCCAATGTGCTTTATTACACATTAAATCAAGAATCAAGGCAGTGCAGCCCATCTGCTCTGCCTATCAACCTCATTCACATTATTAATAAATGTTACCTAACTATGCCCATCAAAATATTTGCACTAAAGTATTACACCCAATCAGGGGATCTTAAGCCACCCACTTATTTCTATTTTGGATTGCTATTTCTAGCCAGAACTTGGGCACTATTGATTGTTTCAGTTGCATCTCGTGAAACTGGTAATAAATTATTAGCGATATTTTACCCTGATAAAACACACTTTTACTTGGGTTTGGCATCGGGTTTGATCGCTATCATTCTATTTTTTCTTTCCGGTAGAGATCACGATAAGCATCCATTAATTTGTAATATATGGCAGAAAGCATACCCTTTTTTACTGCTTAGTATCTTTACTGATATGGGATTACAACTTTATTATCTCTACTTGGTAAAATTTCAATACTCAATTGAAGCATCAATTCAGTTAGTGCTGATCAGCTGGCTATTACTACTTTGTATTCGCAGTAAACACCTAAAGGCAAGCTTTAAAAGTGAATACTAATCTAATACCAATCTGGATAAGTAAATGGTCTAAAATTGCGTAGGAAAAATTAATGAGAGCAAGGCGTTTGATTGAGCAATAGCTGGCTATTGGGATTGAAAACAACGAAGTTATCGTTAATTTTAACCAGCAAGATTGATCAGATATTTATCTCGATTGTTATAACTAAGGGCTTGCTCATTATTAATTACAAAAATCATTTATAACTTCGTTCTCAATTTTATGAACAATAAGTTAAACAGGTGGGTATTATGTGCAACGATATTAAAAAATCGATGCGAGACCTAAAAAATAAAGTCCCGCTCACAAAGAGTAATACAAATGGAATTTAATTGTTAATCATAATTTAGGTAGGAAAATTATGATTAACAAGCCCTGAGTTATCGCCTTTCGAGAGATTCATTTCGTTAATCCTCTATCGAAGAATTAAAATAAAGATTTTAATTCTTTAATCGTTGTTCTCACTTCATAAAATCGTATGGAACGATCTTGAGAAGCTTTAGCTAGCCACGCAGTGGGTGAATAAAACTCACAACACAGTTAGGGATAATTTTAACCACACCAAAGGATCTCTTCACCAATTCCTTTGACATTAAATCAGGGCTTTATTTGTCTAGTAGTTAAAACCGCTAATATTAATGTAACTTCAATCTTGGGCGCAGTACTCGGTTAATACGTTCAACAATTGTCATCAACGCTGTTTTAACATAACCATGCAATGCTACTTGGTGCATACGGTAAAGTGAAACATAGACTAAACGAGCAAGACGCCCTTCTACTTTCATAGACCCTTTAGTTAAATTACCCATCAAACTACCTACTGTGCTGTAGTTACTTAATGAGACCAGTGAACCATAATCAGTGTATTTATAATCGTTTACAGGCTTATCTTTTAACGTAGCTAAAATATTCTTAGCCACTAAGGAAGCCATTTGATGTGCAGATTGAGCTCGAGGAGGCACAAAACCACCCTTTGGTAATGCACAGCTAGCACAATCACCTATCGCATAAATATTATCATCAAGAGTGGTTTGCAAAGTCGGTTTAACGACTAATTGATTAATACGGTTAGTCTCAAGACCAGCAATCTCTTTTAAGAAATTAGGCGCCTTTATTCCGGCAGCCCATACAATAAGATCGGCTTCAATCAGTTCACCCGATTTAGTCATTAAGCCTTTTTCAGTCGCTTCAGTGACCATCGTTTGAGTGCGAACATCTACGCCTAACTTTAATAATTCTTGATGTGCTTGACCAGAAATACGTTCTGGTAGTGCTGGCAATATTTTTTCGCCCGCTTCAACTAAGCTGACTTTAAGATCAGTGGTATTGATATGCTCAAAACCGTAACTTGAAACCTGCTCTAATGAATTATACAGTTCTGCAGAAAGCTCAACCCCCGTTGCACCCGCACCAACAATAGCAACACTCACTTGATTTGTTTCCTGCACACCTAATTGTAAATATTTGTTTAACATTAAATGGTGGAATTTTTTAGCCTGTTGAGGGCTATCTAGAAAAATACAGTGATCGCTTACGCCTTTGGTATTAAAGTCATTACTGACACTGCCTAATGCCATTACCAAAATATCATAACTGAGCTCACTTTCAGGTAAAATTTCAGTGCCATCAGTATCAATCAATTTATCGAGTTTAATAATTTTGTTATCCCGATCGATATCCATCAATGCAGCGAGTTTAAAATTAAAAAAGTGATTCTTTGCATGGGCTCTGTAGCTCAACGAATCTATTCCGTGGTCAAGTGATCCGGCAGCAACTTCATGTAATAATGGTTTCCATAGATGAGTACGATTTTTATCCACTAAAGTAACATGAGCTTTCCCTTTTCTGCCCAGTTTATTGCCAAGTTCTGTTGCCAGTTCTAAGCCGCCTGCGCCACCGCCTACAATAACGATTTTCTTCATGATATTTCCTCTAAGATTTAGTTTCATTATTATTCTTAAGGAAAAACAATCATGAAACGAAACGCAATAGCAATAGCAATAGCAATCAAGATCACAAAATAATGTAATATTATTACAAATGCAACTAGTTTGTTACAGAACAAGGGATTTGTTAATGCAAGTGGGTAATAAAGTTACAGCTTGATAACAAGGCGACAAGACATCGCCTTTTCGTTGATGCTAAACCAACTCTTTAAAATGCTTTATGGTTTGTAAGTGATGAGAAATATCTCTGAATTTATGTTCCTGTTTATCATCAAAAATGACTTGATAATAAGTAGATAATTCATGCTCACTCTTACTTGAGTCAATCATATCATCCGTGGTCGAAAGGATACATAAACAATTTTTACTATTTAATTTACGAAAACTACTCACACATTTCGTTTCAATATCGATATATTCTTCCGGCCACTCAATCTTCCCAACCATATTATCTTCCGGATGTAGGTTTGGGTTAAAAATGACCTGTTTAATACCACATAAAAAACCGATACGTTCACTCCAGTAACCACCAAGACCTACACCACAAATTAGTGGAGATTCATCATCACCACTTTGTATGTGTTTATGCACCTCTTTTAGTATATGGCTCATATCGTGTTTAGGATGAATAGTGCTGTAGTGAACAAAACGTACGTCATCATCAATAAATTTTAATTGCATCACTTTTTCATGGTTTCCTGGACTTGTAGCATCAAAACCGTGTAGATAAATGATCATTAATTATTCCGCCTTTATTATTATAATCGACACTTAGCGATTTTATATTTACCTTAAAATGAGGTTATCTCCAGTTTATGGAAATAATCATTAAGTGCAAGGTTTGCAACGTACTTATTAGATCCGCTCAGCAAACTGCATCAATTTTTGATGGTTTTCTATCCAAATAGGATCATTTTTTAAATCGGAGTTAGTGCTTTTACCTTGATATCTCATTTGATGAACAGCACTACTATCTTGAATTTTAGGAATGATAAGCGTGTCTAAAATTGAAATGGCAGCATCGCTATCATTACATGCAAGAATGAGATCACAGCCAGCCGCTAGTGCACTTTTAGCTCTTGTCACGTGATTACCAACAAAGCTAGCGCCATGCATTGATAAATCATCACTAATTATCACTCCATTAAATCCAAGCTGTTGTCGTAAAATGGTTTGTAACCAATAAGATGAAAAACCAGCGGGTTGTTCATCGCATTGCTCATAAACTACATGCGACGGCATAACAGCAGTTAATGCCCCCACTTCGATTAATGCTTTAAAAGGCAGCAAATCACTATTAAAAATTTCAGTTTTTGAACGTGAATCAACGGGCAAAGCAACATGTGAGTCTGCTTTAACACTACCATGACCAGGGAAATGCTTACCTGTAGAAGCCATACCCGTAGCTTTCATCGCACTTAAATAAGTAGTTGCAAGTGCTATTACTTGTTCAGGTTCTTCGCTAAAAGCACGTCTACCAATCACATCTGAGACACCATTAATATCTAATACAGGTGCAAAACTAAAATCGATATCATTGGTAATGAGTTCACTTGCCATCACCCAGCCACTTGCATAAGCGAGATCTTTTGCATCCTGCATTGAATTATGAAGCAGTAAATCACCCGCTGAAGGTAATGATGTAAACCCATCTTTAAATCGTTGTACACGTCCTCCCTCATGATCTACACCGATAATTATTTCATTTTTCGCATAAAAACGGATCTGTTGGATAAGTTCTTTCAATTGCTTAATGTTATAAAAATTACGAGTAAATAAAATAACACCAGCGACTAAAGGGTGCGCTAATACCTCTTTTTCCTGCTCGTTTAATTCATATCCAACAACATCTAATATTACGGGTCTCATACTATTCCTACTTTGTTACAGATTTTTTACTAACAAAAAAACCAGCAAAGCTGGCTTTTATTCGGGTATATTTCGAGAGAAAATTAGCTTAATCTACTCAATAATTTATCTATTTCCGCACGCTGTTTTCCATTGCTATCATCAACAACTGCCATCAATATCTCTTTAGCTCCCTCTTTGTCGTCAATCTCCAGATAAGCCCTTGCTAAATCTAACTGTGCACCGATACCGTTTTCATCGTCATCAATATCAACATTATCTTGTAATTCAACAACGTCAGGGAACTCATCTAAACCTAAATCTAAATCAAGTTCTGAATAGGGTTCATCTTTATCCATTGGTCCGCTATTTTCAAGTAATGTTTCGATGTCAATGAAATCATCCTCTTTAGCATCACCAACTTCAGGAAGAGCGACTTCCTCATTAAAAGCAATATCACTTATCTGTTGTGCTAAAAGATCATTGTCATCATCGTTATCTGATTGTATTGTATCTACTTGTTGCTCTATATTTTCGGAGTCAGTTTTCTCGTCTAAAGAGAAAAGATCTTCAACAAACTGTTCATCATCATCAGCCTTTGGAACACTACCTTCAGAATCAAGTGCGCTCAACTCAGGCGCTAAAGCGAGCTCTTCGTCTAAGGATTCAAGCTCATCAAGATTAAATGGATCCAATTCATCACTACTTGCATCACTAACCTCCAATACTTC
>Ga0316197_10000667_pt1 | contig 24056 bp, 24 predicted proteins | sample OudBiesiAoxic_MG_FD_204939 | JGI IMG/M metagenome (GOLD analysis project Ga0316197, IMG submission 204939) | Coastal sediment microbial communities from Oude Bieten Haven, Netherlands - site A oxic | ecosystem: Environmental > Aquatic > Marine > Coastal > Sediment | place: Netherlands... | reverse complement strand
ATGGGATCGCGTCAAGCGGCGCAATGATGTATTAAATTTGTAAAATCAAATGCTTATAAAATAGGTATTATTTTACCCCAATATCTTCAGGTCGCGCCAAGATTGGATGAAGCCCCGCACAATTTTCTTTAACTGCGCGACACAGGTGGGATTGAATAGGTCAACGTGGCCCGTGCAACAGGCATGTCCGAACCTTCCGAATACAGCAAGACGTCCGTTACAGACAGCTGGCGCCCCAATTTCAGCAACCGCGCTTTGGCAATAAGGTCCACCCCCGCCACCGGTTTTCGCATAAAATCGATCGAACAATTTGTCGTCACAGTAAGTGCTTCCGCTCCGATCCGCGCCAGCGTCATGTAGTATGCCGTGACATCCGCGAGAGAAAACATCGTAGGGCCAGAGACCGTGCCGCCGGGCCGCAGGTGTTTGTGAGAGACGTTTAAGCGGACCTCAATACTGTCTTGTGTTAAAGCAAGAACCGTAAAGTCACCTTGGACCTGTTCGAAAGCATCAGCGACGAATGCTTCGAGCTCTTCAAGTGTCATTTGCAAAGTCATAAACCGTCTCCCTCAGCATTCCATTCATTGAGCCAATGACCGACAGGTGCAAGCCTGAAAGCTTTGAGGAAAACTCAATTGTTTCGAATGTCGGCCCAGATAGTTTCGAAATGAGCCATTTCAATTCCGGCAGAACTTTGACACATATAAGGCAGAGCTTAGCTCAATCGTGTTTGGGTCGCCTTGATGGAAAGGTCCCTCCAGATCAGCGTCTCACTGATCGGCCAAAAAGCCATGAAGGCGACCCCAAAACACTGCCTCCCCTACTTCAAGCAGGATAAAAAAGCCGGGACGCTTGCGAAGCTGCCACCCTTGGCCTACATCGCGCACTATGACACAGACACTTCATATCATCGGCGGCGGCATGGCCGGATCAGAGGCCGCGTGGCAGGCAGCACAAGCCGGCGTGCGCGTCGTGATCCACGAGATGCGGCCCAAAGTTGGCACTTTCGCGCATCAAACAGGTCTTTTGGGCGAAATGGTCTGCTCAAACTCTTTCCGGTCCGATGATGATGAACAAAATGCCGTCGGGTTGCTGCATTGGGAAATGCGCCAGGCAGGTGGATTAATCATCACCACAGCAGATAAGCACCGGTTGCCCGCCGGTGGCGCTTTGGCCGTTGATCGTGACCCGTTTGCGCAATCTGTGACCGACGCGCTGCAGGCGCATCCCCTCATCGATATTGAATACGGTGAAATCACCGACCTGCCGGATGATGGCCACTGGATTATTGCGACGGGGCCTTTGACGTCTTCCGCGCTTGGCAATGCCATCGCACAAGAAACAGGCGCGGATGCACTTGCATTCTTCGATGCGATTGCCCCGATCGTTTATTTTGAAAGCATAGACATGTCGCGGGCATGGATGCAGTCACGCTACGACAAGGGCGAGACAGAGGAAGAGCGCACGGCCTATCTGAATTGTCCTATGGACAAAGACCAGTATGAAGCCTTCATTGATGCGCTTTTGTCGGCCGATAAGACCGAATTCAAAGAGGGCGAGACAGCAGGGTATTTTGACGGCTGCCTGCCGATTGAAGTCATGGCAGAGCGCGGTCGCGAGACGTTGCGTTTCGGGCCGATGAAACCTGTGGGACTTACCAATCCGCATCAACCGGATGTAAAGCCCTACGCGGTCGTCCAACTGCGCCGCGATAACAAACTGGGTACGCTTTATAACATTGTAGGTTTTCAGACCAAAATGAAATACGGCGCTCAGGCCGATGTTTTCAAATCAATTCCCGGATTGGAAGATGCACGTTTTGCACGTCTTGGCGGCATTCATCGCAACACCTTTCTGAACGCACCTACGCTGCTTGATGGCCAGATGCGCTTGCGCTCCAAGCCAAATATCCGTTTTGCAGGCCAGATTACGGGTGTTGAGGGTTATGTCGAGTCTGCGGCTATGGGGCTTTTGGCGGGACGTCTGGCCGCAGCCGAGATAAATGGCCACACTGCACAGATACCGCCCGACACGACTGCGACAGGCGCGCTTATTACCCACATCTCCGGCGGTGCAGAGGCAAAAACGTTTCAGCCGATGAATGTGAACTTTGGCCTGTTCCCACCCGTTGAGGGACAAAAAGGAGGGCGGCGCGGACGCAAAGACCGGTACAAAGCCTATACGGATCGCGCCAAAGAAGACTGGACTGCATGGCTTGAACCTCTGGCCGAACCTGCCTGACACTGGACACTCCCGTGCCATGAGTTCTATCCTGCTTTCATGAGTGGGAAATTTCTGGATAAAGTGTATGGTGCGCGGGATGCTGAATCGACGCGCGATTTGTATGACGCCTGGTCCGCCAGCTATGATGCAGAAGTAGGCGGCAACGGATATGCCACCCCTGCCCGCTGCGCCAAAGCCTTAGCTAAATTTACGCAGGATGTGTCGCGCCCTGTGCTGGACTTTGGCTGTGGCACCGGATTGTCGGGACTTGCTTTAAAACTTGCGGGTTTTGAGACGATTGACGGTTTGGATTTATCCGCCGACATGCTGGCGCAGGCAGATGCCAAGAAGGTTTACCGCAATCTGTCGCAAATCGAAGCGGGCAGCACTTTGCCACACAAACCCGGAGACTATGCAGCTATCGCCGCGATCGGTGTCATTGGCGCAGGGGCGGCACCGGTGTCGGTGTTGCACACGTTGATGAAGGGGCTGGCCAAAGGCAACAAGCTCGTTCTTTCTTTTAACGATCATGCGTTGCAAGACCCTCAGAACGAAGCCGGAGTGAACGAATGGCTGGACTGCGGGGCGGCGCGTTTGCTGTTTCGGGAGCATGGGCCGCACCTGCCCGGTATCGGTCTTGAATCCACCGTATACGTTATTGAAAAAGCGTGACATTCAGAACCAGATTTGCGCCATCTCCGACAGGTCCATTGCATCTTGGGCATGCGTATTCGGCTATGTTGGCGTTTGACATGGCCAGTACTGCCAATGGTGCTTTCTTGCTTCGGATTGAAGACATTGATCAGTCAAGGTCGCGGCAGACATGGGTTGATCAGATCTACACTGATTTGCATTGGCTTGGGCTGGAATGGCCGCAACCTGTCTATCTTCAGTCCAAACACGGCGATACCTATACTGCAGGGCTGCAGAGGCTGCTTGCAATGGGGATAATCTACCCTTGTGTTTGCACCAGACGCGACATCCAAACGGCGGCCTCAGCGCCGCAGGAAGGTGCGGCGCTTGCCTCCGGACCCGACGGCCTGATTTATCCCGGCACCTGCCGCGTCAACCCGCCCAATGACTATGATCCCGCAGCGGTCGCCTACCGACTGGATATGGAAACAGCACTCGCGCGGCTTGCGCGGCTCCCGCGGTTTGTCGAAACGGGCACCGGTGCGTCAGTCGAACATGAACTGGATGCGACGATGGTCCACAGCAAGATTGGCGATGTGGTTCTGGCGCGGCGTGATATGGGTACCTCTTACCATCTTTCGGTGGTTTTGGATGATGCCGCACAACGCATCAGCCACGTTGTGCGCGGCGAGGATCTGTTTGATGCCACCTTCATCCACATCATTCTGCAAGCTTTGCTTGGCCTGCCAACGCCGGTCTATCATCACCATCGGCTGATCCGCGATGACACCGGAAAACGACTGGCAAAACGCGATGATGCGCGCGCGATCAGCAAATATCGTGATGACGGGTTATCGCCTGCAGACCTCCGCGATCTGCTTGGAGTGTAGGATCAAACCTCGGGCGACATCAGTTCAATTTCTGCGTCGTCTTGGACTGAAGTGTAAAAACAACTGTGCCGTCCCGTGTGGCATGCAGGGCCGGTTTGTTTGATCACGAGGAGCAGACAGTCACGGTCGCAATCAATCCGCATGTCGATCAGTTCCTGCGTGTGACCGCTGGTTTCACCCTTGATCCAAAACGCCTGTCTTGAACGGCTCCAGTACGTCACGCGTTTGGTTTCCAGCGTGCGTGTGATACTTTCCGCATTCATCCATGCCAGCATCAACACCTCTCCGCTTTCCGCGTCTTGCGCAATTGCGGGCAGCAGGCCTGCGTCATTGTATGTCAGGTTTTGCGGGTCAAACTGCGACGCCGGCGTATGTGCCATCTTGTCCATGGTAAAAATCCTTTTGCATCTGCTGCACAGGGACTATGTAAGGAAACGACGACGGAAACAAAACCGAAAGTACCTACTAATGTCTGCGGATACCGATCTAATAAAGCTGTATTCCGGTCGCATACTAGCACTGGCGGCTGATATCCCGCATCATGCGCGGCTGGATGCCCCCATGGCGACGGTCAAAAAAAGATCGCCGTTGTGTGGATCGGCAGTGACGGTTGATCTTTCCATGCAAGATGGGCGCGTGTCCGAGTTCGGACAGGACGTTAAGGCGTGTGCGTTGGGTCAGGCGGCAGCGGCGGTCACCGGAGCGGCGGTGATCGGTCTCACTTTGCCAGAGCTTGAGCACGCCCGCGACAGTTTGCGTGCAATGCTCAAAGAGGGTGGGCCCGTCCCTGCGGTGCCCTTTGACGGGTTTGAGGTTCTGGAGCCTGCACGCGACTACAAAAACCGCCATGCATCAATCCTGTTGAGTATCGAAGCCACCTGCGAAGCTGCCGCAAAAGCACAGCAGGCAGATTGCGCCTGAAGAGACGTGAATTAGCCTTTTCTAAGGACATTCGTGGCAGATGTGAGGAACTCAGAACACCGAGGTCCTATGTCTGCTGCCAATACCGCCCTGTCCCCGACACAAGAACAATCCGAACGCCTGACAACTGCAGCTGCTGCACTAGGGTATGAGATTGTAGATATCGCAGGCTTTCTCGATCTGGTGGAAGAACATGCGCAGGCGCAGTCCGGGGGGGTGAAAATCCTGCGCGCGCGTGCGGATGAGGTTGCTTTGGCGAACGCGGATGTGCGTCAAGCTGTCGGGCACATGGCAGCTCAAACAACAGCGACCGTCAATGACGTGGAAGCGTCCGCAGCACTCGTCAGGCGGACCAGTGAACAAACGCGGCATGTCGCAGGATGGGTGCAGCAGGTGGCGGCGCGCGCCGAAGATGTGAGCGAAACGCTGACCGCAGTTAAAAAGAACAACCAACAAATTGCCACTATCGCGACACAGGTTAATACACTGGCAATCAACGCAAAAATCGAGGCCGCGCGCGCCGGCGCACGCGGTCGCGGATTCGCTGTTGTTGCCGAAGCGATCAACGAATTATCACGTCAGACGCGCGATGCGGCAAATCAGATAACAACAAATATTACAACGCTGAGCGGTTGGATCGCCGAGTTACGCGAGGAATCGGGCGTAATCGCACAACAAGCCACAGCTGTACTTGAAGTTGCCGGCAAAACAGACACAGCTCTTGTGCGGGTCGAAGCATCGGTTACCTCGGCGGATGAACAGGCAAAACGAATTGCAGTGCAAGCAGAACGTGTTGAACGGGCGATGAGCGATTTTAGACCTGCCCTGCGGCAGATCGAAGACGCCATTACAGGCACCTCTACCGGCATCGCCGAAACCCATGACCGCGTATTACGTTTGATCGACACATCCGAAGCAATTGTGCAGTCTACAGCAGATCTTAACGAACAGGCAGTTGATGTGCCGTTCATACATGCCGCACAACGTATTGCCGGTGATATATCTGAAAAAATGCAAGCGGTATTGGCGACAGGTCAGATCACACTTTCAAGCCTATTCGATCGCAATTATCGACCGATTCCTGGAACTAATCCCGAACAAGTCCTGACCGAAGCGACGAGGCTGCTAGACCACATTCTGCCGCCGTTGCAAGAACCTGCCCTCGAACTTGATCCCAGGGTCGTGTTTTGCGCAGCGGTAGACGTTAACGGATACCTGCCTACGCACAACAAAAAGTTTTCGAAATCGCCGACACAAGACCCGGTCTGGAATACAGCAAACTGCCGGAACCGCCGTATTTTCGATGATCGGGTTGGACTGAAAGCTGGCAAAAGCACCGCGCCCTTCTTGTTGCAGGTCTATCGCCGCGACATGGGCGGCGGCTCTTTCAAGATGATGAAAGACGTGTCAGCACCGGTTTTTGTCCAAGGGCGGCACTGGGGTGGTCTTCGGCTAGCCTACAGTTTCGACTAAAAAAACGCCGCGGTCCGAAAACGGGCCGCGGCGCAGTTAAAGCGTGCTCATGTGGGGTCGGTTAGATCAAGTGGCAGAGCCATAAAGAGACGGGACAGGCAGTGTTTATCTCATTGCGCAATTGGGGAAGCGCCTTGATCCGGCCGGCATGAGAGCGCAGGCAGAAATCCTAAAGAAAACTCGGAATGTGCAATCCGACAACCAGCATCACCATCAGAGCTGATGCCCCTAGTGCATCTTGTACAAGTGTATTGCGCGAACGCGCTGCTACTGATCTGATTTGGTTAAGTGCCGACATTGAAACAACCTCGTTTTTGTTGCTTCTTTGTTCTCATTTTATTCACTGGATGTAAAGAACTTTTTAAGAACTTTTGTGAACAAAAAATCTAACCAACTGAAATTAAGCGAATTGCATCGTCCTGCCGCATGAGCCAAAGAAGCATTCTGGCAGCTTCACCGCGTTCGGTTTTCAAGGCCGGATCTTGGTTCAAAAGGTTTCTGGCATCTGTTTGCGCGGTTGCCATAAGGCCGGCCTGCCGTTCGAGATCAGCAATCCGAAACCGTGGGATTCCGGATTGCGCTGTTCCAATGACATCGCCCGCACCACGCATTTGCAGATCTGTCTCGGCAATTGCAAACCCATCCTCTGTTTCACGCAGGACCTCTAGTCGTCGTCGCCCGCCTTCCGATAGTGGTGACTGGTAGACAAGCAGACATGTAGAGGCCGCATCGCCGCGTCCGACACGACCGCGCAATTGGTGAAGTTGGGCCAAACCGAATGTTTCCGCCCGTTCAATCACCATAATTGTAGCGTTTGGCACGTTGACGCCCACCTCGATCACCGTTGTCGCAACCAGTACCTTTGTTTCACCAGATTGAAAGCGCGCCATTGCTGCGTCTTTTTCGGCTGGCGGCATCTGTCCGTGAACAAGACCGACATTGCCCTCACCCAAGGCCGCCCGCAAAACTTTGAAACGCTGTTCAGCGGCTGTCAGATCAAGGATCTCGCTTTCTTCGACAAGGGGGCAGACCCAATAACACTGTCGCCCCTTTTCAATGACGGCACGCAAACGATCTACAACTTCGTCAATCCGTTCCGTGCTGATCAAAGCAGTCTTGATTGGCTTTCGACCAGCAGGCTTTTCATCAAGAACAGAGACATCCATGTCACCGTACTGCGCAAGCGAAAGCGACCTGGGTATAGGGGTGGCTGTCATTACCAAGACATCAACCCCCTGCCCCTTTTGCCCCAGTTCTAACCTTTGTCGTACGCCAAAACGGTGTTGTTCGTCCACGATGGCAAGTCTAAGGTCTTTAAATTCAACGTCTTTTTGAAATACCGCATGTGTGCCAACCAAAATCTGGATGTCACCGTTCAAAAGAGATTTCAGCTTTGCTACGCGTTCTTTGCCTTTGTCGCGGCCGGTTAGCAATTCGAGCGAAACCCCAGCTTGTTCAGCCAGAGGTTGCAACCCTTCGAGATGCTGACGCGCCAAAATTTCTGTAGGCGCCATCATGACGCCTTGACCACCAGCTTCGACTGCCCGCAAAAGCGCCATGAAGGCCACGAGTGTCTTTCCGGCGCCCACATCCCCCTGAAGCAAACGATTCATGCGTTCGGATTTCGCCAGATCTTCGTTTATCTCTGCAATAGCGCGGGTTTGAGCAATTGTCGGGCTGTAAGGCAAAGCGGCCAGCACGCGCGATTGCAGGTCACCAGATCCCTGTGTTGATCGACCACTTTTGCGTCTTTCTCGGGCTCGGGCGAGCGCGAGTGTCAATTGATGTGCCATCAATTCGTCATAGGCCAACCGCTCGCGTGCGGGTGCTACAACCGAAATGTCAGTTTCTGATGTCGGGGCATGTGCCGTTTCAAGCGCTTTGGTAAATGCTGGCCAATTTGCTGATAAAAGTTGTTGTGGATCAATCCATTCGGAAAACTCCGGAACATGCGACAAAGCGCTCCGCGTCGCCTTGTACATCTGCTTTTGTGTAAGACCCGCAGACAACGGATATACCGGCTCGAATGTCGGGATGCTTTGTTCTTCTTCTTCCTGAACAATAAAATCAGGGTGCACCATCTGGGCGATCCCGTCAAAGAATTCGATCTTGCCTGACACGATCCGACGTTCACCAACGGGCAACACTTTGGACCAATAATTCCCGCGCGCATGAAAGAATACCAGCTGGAATGACGCTTGCGTATCCTCGACTGTCACACGGTAGGCTGCGCCTTTAGTGCGCCCGGGACGATGCGCGATCACTTCGACGGCGACAGTCACCACCGAAAGCGCCTCTGCGCCGGCGATTGTATCGCGCTTTTGCCGGTTAATGACTGAATGCGGCAACGTGAAAATCAGATCGCGCGGTGCGCTAACGCCAAGCCCTGCAAAATGTTGTGCGGTTTTTGGCCCGACACCATCCAAAGTTTCGAGTGATGCAAAAAGCGGAAACAGCGGTTCTGGACGGCCCGTCATAGGCCGTCAATCAGATCGAGCCAACCGTCTTCATCCAAGGTCTCAATTCCCAATTGCGCGGCCTTTTGCGCTTTGGATCCGGCTCCGGGTCCCGCAACAAGAAGATCTGTTTTTGCTGATACTGAACCGGATACTTTTGCGCCCAGTGCTTCGGCGCGTGCTTTTGCTTCGGATCTTGTCATCTTTTCCAAGGTGCCGGTGAAGACAACAGTCTTTCCAGCGACCGGGCTGCTATCTGATGTTGGGCGTGCCGCTTCTTGAACGTTCAATTGGGCAACCAGACGATCGATTGACGCCCGTTCTGCAGGTTGCGCCATCGAATTTATCAAAGACGCAGCCATGACGGTTCCCACTCCGTCGATGCTGACAAGATCGTCCCATGCCGGGCCTGCAAGCGGTTCAGCTTCGGTCACCGCGCGTTCAAGCTCTTCAAAGGTTCCATAATGCTGCGCCAGAAGGTTTGAGCCCGCATCGCCTACGTGCCGAATGCCAAGGGCGAAAATCAAACGTCGCAGCGGAATTTTACGTTTCTCATCGATGGCATCAAATAGTTTCTTGGCAGACTTTTCGCCCCAGCCCTCTCTGTTTTTTAATTGTTGAAGGCCTTCTCCATACCGTTCGCGCAGTAAAAAGATATCTGCAGGTTCTTTTATCCATCCGTCTAGATAGAATTGTTCGACCTGTTTTGCGCCTAGCCCTTCAATGTCAAATGCTGCTCTGGACACAAAGTGTTTCAGTTTTTCAACGGCTTGCGCAGGACATATCAGCCCGCCTGTACAGCGTCGAACCGCGTCACCTTCATCTCTGATTGCCGCACTTTCGCACTCGGGGCACTGCGTCGGAAAGATAAATGGCTGTGACCCTGCCGGTCGTTTGGATATATCAACATCTGCGATTTTCGGAATGACATCTCCTGCACGGTAGACTTGCACCCAGTCGCCAACGCGAATGTCTTTGCCATCACGAATAACCGAGCCCTTGTTGTCCGTCCCTGCGATGTAGTCTTCGTTGTGCAGCGTTGCATTTGAAACCACGACGCCGCCTACTGTCACGGGATGCAATCTGGCGACAGGAGACAACGCACCGGTGCGACCGACCTGAATGTCGATGGTTTCAAGACGTGTCCATGCCAGTTCTGCCGGAAACTTATGTGCAATGGCCCATCGCGGTGTGGTCGAGCGAAACCCAAGTCGCCTTTGAAACGTCAGATCGTCAACTTTATAGACGACGCCATCAATGTCGTACCCCAAAGTGGCGCGCGCGGATTCAATCTTTTGGTAGTGCTCTAGTAATTCTTTGGGACCAGAAAACCGACCGGTCATCGAGTTCGTGTTAAAGCCCAAGTGTTTAAGCTTTTCGATTGCTTGAAATTGGGTTTCCCCAAGCGGTTCTGACAGAGCACCCCAAGCATAAGCAAAGAATTTAAGCGGCCGCGCGCGCGTGATCTCTGGGTTTAACTGGCGCAGGGATCCTGCGGCCGCGTTTCGGGGGTTGGCAAATGGTTTGCCGCCAACACTGAGTTGCGTGTCATTAAGCGACTGAAAATCTGCGTGAGACATATAGACTTCGCCGCGGACCTCCAAAAGTTCGGGCGCGCCTGACAGACTTTGCGGGATATCCTGAATTGTATGCGCGTTGGCCGTGACGTTTTCTCCGACACTCCCGTCGCCACGTGTTGCCGCTTGCACGAGTTGTCCATGCTCATATCGCAAAGAGAGCGAAAGACCGTCAATCTTTGGCTCTGCTGTATAGTAAACCTCCGCTTCGCCGCCGAGGCCCAGGTATTTTCGGATGCGTTGATCAAAATCTTCGATGTCAGTCGCGTCGAAAGCATTGGACAAAGACAGCATCGCGACTTCGTGGGTAACTTTGGCAAATCCGTCAGACGCTGCCGCACCAACAGTTTCAGAGGGGCTATCGCCGCGTTTGAGGTCCGGAAAGCGGGCTTCAATTTCGGCATTTCTCGCTTTCAGAGCGTCATATTCTGCGTCCGATATGAACGGATCATCGTTGCCATGGTACGCTACATTGGCTTTGGCAAGAATGTCCGCCAACCGTGCCAGTTCTGCCTGAGCGGTTTCTTTATCCAGCGAGGGAACGGGAGGGGATGCCATCGGTGTAACCTTGTGCCTGCTTCCAACTCTTAAATAAGCTTGGTCACGCGCAAGGTCTAGGTGAAAGGATGCTGAGAAGTATAAACTGATCAGTCCCGGATGACGCCGGAACTGATATATGGACTTATTCTAAGCGCCAACCGCCAGAGGTTGAGGGTCATCCAGTTGCGACGGTTCGGGATCACGCAGCACATAGCCTCTGCCCCATACCGTTTCGATATAATTCTGACCGCCTGTCGCAATGCTGAGTTTTTTGCGCAGTTTGCAAATGAATACGTCGATAATCTTCAATTCAGGCTCATCCATGCCACCATAAAGATGGTTCAAGAACATCTCTTTGGTAAGCGTGGTACCCTTGCGTAGCGATAAAAGCTCTAACATCTGGTATTCTTTGCCGGTCAGATGAACGGTTTTATTATCAACACTGACGGTTTTTGCATCGAGGTTTACAGAAACCAGGCCGGTATCGATAACCGACTGAGAGTGACCTTTCGATCGACGAATGATCGCATGAATGCGTGCCACCAGTTCTTCACGGTGAAACGGTTTGGTAAGGTAGTCATCCGCTCCAAAACCAAATCCCTTGATTTTGTTTTCGGTATCATCAGCACCGGACAGGATCAGAATAGGGGTTTCTATGCGTGCCAGCCGCAATTGCCGCAATACTTCGTGTCCGTTCATGTCGGGCAGGTCAAGATCCAGGAGGATCAGATCATAGTCATAGAGCTTCGCAAGATCGATCCCTTCTTCGCCAAGGTCTGTCGCATAAACATTCAGGTTGGCATGTGTCAGCATCAACTCGACGCTTTTTGAGGTGGTAGGATCGTCTTCTACGAGCAATACGCGCATTTCAATCTCCGCTAGGGTGTATTCGTGGACTTAAATTAACCTTGAAGAATAAAGGTTAACCACACGTTACCCGTACAGAATTAATTGAGTCAACAACTTATGGTTGTCTATATTTTTGTAACGTTGTTGTTTTTAAAGCATCCTCACCATGCTCTGAAACGGCCCGTACCCATTCCAGAAATTCGTCTTCACTAATTTCATACCGTTTCAACGCATCGGCCTGAGATATAAGCCCATAGGCCACGCCGCGTACCACGGCAGCTTTGCGTGAGGCGACCCAACGCCTTGTTTTTGCTGACGGAAGATCTGCTTGCGTCATTACAGTGCCGTCGGCAAGGGTGACCGAGCGCGGACCGTCTACTTTCTTTAGATACATACCCATACCCATCGTTAACTTGGTCATCACATCTTGACGAAAGCACCTTAAAGACCGATGAAGCGCGCTCTTGAGAGTAATTAGGATTTTCCTATATTTTCTCAGAAGTCCCGGAGATGCATGATGCCTTTAGATCAGACACCACCCGTAAACTCGCTTGGATTCGCGAAGCCGGCCTCCGAGACGCGCGTCGTTGTCGCGATGTCTGGTGGTGTAGACAGTTCCGTTGTGGCCGCCATGCTGGCCGAGCAAGGCTATGACGTCGTGGGTGTTACGCTGCAACTTTACGATCATGGTGCGGCACTGGCCAAGAAAGGTGCATGTTGTGCTGGTATTGATATCCATGACGCGCGCCGAGTATCGGAGAAAATGGGATTTCCGCACTACGTTCTGGATTATGAGAACATTTTTAAAGATGCGGTCATTGACGAATTCGCCGACAGTTATTTGGGGGGGGCTACGCCTGTCCCCTGTATCCGCTGCAATGAGCGCGTGAAGTTCAAGGATTTGCTGGAAACAGCAAAGGATCTTGATGCGGATTGCATGGCTACGGGGCATTATATCCAGCGTAAAGTCGGGACAATGGGGCCAGAACTCCACGCTGCCGCGGATGCCAACCGCGATCAAAGCTATTTCCTGTTCTCGACAACACCTGAGCAGCTTGCCTTTTTGCGGTTCCCATTGGGGCATTTACCGTCAAAGAATGATACACGCGCCTTAGCGGACAAATACGATCTGAGCGTTGCCAACAAGCCCGACAGTCAGGACATTTGTTTCGTGCCGAATGGTGACTATGCCTCGGTTATTCGAAAGTTGCGCCCTGAGGCTGCAGCCCCTGGTGAAATCGTGCATGCGGACGGTCGTGTGCTGGGCGTGCATGACGGCGTCGTAAACTACACCATCGGGCAGCGGCGCGGTTTGGGCATCGGTGGGCTGGCGGACCCGCTTTACGTTGTGAAACTTGATGCCGAGACACGGCGTGTTGTGGTCGGGCCCAAGTCAATGCTGTCAACGCGCACAATCCCTGTCCGTGAAATCAATTGGTTGGGTGATGCACCTTTGGCGTCACGCGACGCTTGGCATGTGGCGGTTAAAGTACGTTCAACGCGTCCACCCACCGATGCGGTAATCCGACCGATTAGCGACACTGAAGCAACGGTCGAGCTTATCACCCCGGAAGAAGGCGTCTCGCCGGGGCAAGCGTGCGTCTTTTATGATACCGACAGCAGCCGCATCTTTGGTGGTGGATGGATTCACAAAGGCTGAGGTCTGCCAGTTTGTGCTGAAAAGCAGCGTTTGTTTCAGGGTCAATCGGGCATACGGTTTAGAACGGCGCGTGCCGCACGCAGGCCCGGCGCATCTGCGCCACGTCCCAGACGTGTCATCGTCAAATCCATTGCAGCGAGTTGCGCGCCCGGTGATTCAATGGTCTGGCATAGCGCAGCTGCAATAGTATCGGGTCTACACTCCGGCCCGAGAAATTCAGGAACAGAGCGCGTTTCTGAAACCAAATTGACCAGAGTAACCGTATCGACCAAGGCCATAGCACGGATCAGACGGAAACTTAGCCAGTTCATCCTGTATGCGATCACCATAGGCGTACGCGCTGCCGCCAATTCCACCGAGACGGTACCCGACGCGGCCAAGGCCACGTCTGCTGCATAAAAAGCCGCGCGTTTCTGTCTGTTGCCCTCTTCGGGCGACAGACCGTTCGGGTCAAGCACAAGGGCATCAACGGGCCACTGTTTCACGGCGTCCTTCACAAAGGCGGCCACGGGTGCTGCTGCAGGCACGATGACGCGCATTTGCGGATGCTCGGCGAGTGCCCTATGTACCGCGTCGCCAAAATCTTCGGTCAGACGGCGGACTTCTCCTTCGCGGGATCCCGGCAGGACAAGCATTAAGGGTGCGTCACCAATTTTGTGAGTATGCCGAAAGGCTAGGATGTCCGTGTCAGTCGGCACAGGTTCAGCCACAACCGGATGGCCCACAAAGTCACAGGCCATGCCGTGTCTGGTGAAATAAGGTGGTTCAAAGGGCAAAAGCGTTAAGAGGTGGTCAATAAATCCGGCGATTTTGGCCGCCCTGCCCGGTCGCCACGCCCAGACCGTAGGCGCTACATAATGCACCGTCCGCACACGACTGCCGGCTTTGACCAGACGCGCAACGCGAAAACTGAAATCCGGAGCATCGATGGTAATCAGCACATCGGGTGCCGTTTCAATTACTGACTGTGCTGTTTCGCGTATGCGCCGTTTCAGGGCACGATACTTTGGCAGGATTTCCGCAATGCCCATGACGCTGAGCTCTTCCATTGGAAAACGACTAACCAATCCTTGGGCTGCCATTTGTGTGCCGCCGATACCGTCAAAGACGACATCCGGCGCCAGCTCTTTAAGACCGGCCATCAACGCCGCCCCCAATTTGTCGCCCGAAGGCTCGCCCGCGATCAAAAAGACCCGCATTACCCGCTCCGGCGCGACCAGAACACGAGGCCTGCCGCGTCCGCACGTCTGATGGTCTCTTCTGGTTCAAGCAGAATGACCTGAGCTGCTTCAACGACCAACCCCGCCAAACCAGCCTCGGCAATTGCATCGATTGTGTCAGGCCCGACGGTGGGCATATCCGCACGCACGTCCTGATCCAATTTGGGGGCTTTCACCAACACTGCGCGCGCATTTCTGACCTTTTCGGGTAGGCTGCGCAGCAGATGGTTGGTCCCCCCGATCGTTTCGATCCCCCAGACCTGTCCTGCCCCGACAACACATCCCTGCCCGACATCCAACGGCGCGAGCGCACGAAGCACCGCGTTCGCCCGAGCAATATCATCCAGAGTGTCATCTGACGGTGTGGCTTTCGACAAAACACCCTCGGGCGCAAGGATATCCGGCGCCAATTCGTGAGCTGCGCGCACAACAAAGCCTTGTTGTTCAAAAAGAGCGATGACAGCGCGCAACGCGCCATCGTCGCCTGACCCCATCGCTTGCATCATCACAGGCACCAACGGCAACGTTGCCTGATCCAAGGCCGATGGATCAAACGAGGGGCGTTCAATCGCACCGCAAAGACATACGTCAGTCACACCGAGGGCTTTAAGATCGCCCAGCAGGCTGCCCAAATGCTCAAGCCGGAAGGTGATATCAGCCGTGAGGTTATCAGGTTGAAAACCGTCCAACACACAGATCAACGGTGGATTGGCCTGTGCGGCGGCCACACGGGCGGGCAGACCACCGCGTCCTGTCACCAAAGCAAGCATTAGCGCGGGGTCAGAAAGTGGCGGTCGCTGTCGGCGGTAATGAAATCCACGATCTCGCGCACGTAGTCACTTGTGGTTTCTTCTTTAAGCCGCAGCGCGCGGTTTTGAAAAGTACCATCGCCCTGTGCAAGCATTTGGAAAGCCGCGCGCAACGCCGTGATATCGGCGCGTTCGACCCCCCGTCTCTTGAGCCCGACAAGGTTAAGACCGTCAAGTTCGCCTCTGGGAGCTTGCACGAGCCCATAGGGGATCACATCGTTTGTGACCATTGTGACCGCGCCGATAATGGCACCGCGACCGATGCGTACAAACTGATGCACACCGGACAGCCCGCCCACGATCACGTCGTCCTCTAAAATGCAATGCCCCGCAATGGCCACGGAGTTCACCAGAATAACCCTGTCACCGATGACTGCGTCATGCGCAACATGGCACCCCGCCATGAACAATCCATCGTTTCCGATGCGCGTTATGCCACCGCCACCCTCAGTCCCGCAATTGATCGTCACGTGTTCGCGGATGCGGTTGCGCTTACCGATCTCTAGCTGTGTCGGTTCGCCCTTGAATTTTAGATCCTGCGGGATTTCCCCGATAACGGCAAAAGGAAAGACAACAGTGTCCTCGCCTATCTGTGTCCGCCCCGAGATCACAACATGGCTTTTCAGAATTACACCCGGCCCAATCACGACGTCGGGTCCGATCAGGCAGAATGGCCCCACCGTCGCAGTGGGATCAATTTGTGCGCCTGTCTCAATCACCGCGCTGGGGTGAATGCTGCCCATGGGTCAGCCCATATCCATCATAGCGGTGAATTCTACTTCTGCGGCCATTTCGCCATCAACCGATGCAACACCACCGAAACGCCATACCTTGCCGCCCGGTTTTCCGCGCAAGGTGCTTAACCGCATTTCCAGCACATCACCGGGGACAACCTTGCGTCGGAACTTCGCTTTGTCGATGGCCATAAAGTAGACCTTCATCTCTTTATCCGCCATCTCCAGCGTTACGCCCACCATAACAGCCGCTGTCTGCGCCATCGCTTCGACGATCGTCACGCCCGGCATAATCGGCAAACCAGGGAAATGCCCCTGAAAGTGCGGCTCGTTCATTGTGACATTCTTTATCCCCAGCGCCGAGGCAGTGCCGTCAATTTCTATCACCTTGTCGACGAGCAAAAAGGGATAGCGGTGCGGCAGAATACGCTGGATAAGTTGAATATCCGCAGTAGCGAGGTCCGTTGTCATTCTGGGGTCCTTTGTTGTCTTGAAAGGCGTGCTGCCCTGCGTACCAACTCCATCAGTCTTGGGCAAGCACAGGGTGGAACAGGTTAGTCGACGTCCGGCATGAAATCTGATGTATCCAATACCAAGTCTAAACGCTGAATAGCCATCTGTGTGATGTCCACCGCGGTCGAGCTGATAAAAACAGAGCGTTGTTCAAGGACAATGGCAGCGCCCGATTCCCGCATTAACTGTTCAAGTATGGGGACGGCAGCATTGAGAAAAACCACGCGCCGCTCTTCCAATTCAGCATTCAGTTCGCGCCCTTTTGTGTCCTGCGCGCGCCGTGTTTCCTGCACCTTTTCATCAAAGATATCCGCAAGCGCCCGAAACTCGGCAGGGTCAATCGTTGGCCGCACATCGGTAAGTTCGCGCTCTTCTACCAAGAGCGCCTCTTCAATGCGCCGGTTCTCAGCAGCCAACGCTGCACCCAATGCCTCGAATTCAGTTATCGTCTGTTGGCCAAACGCGCTTTCTTCAAACAAACGGTCTGAATCTATCGTCAATATAGGGCTTTGTATCGGCCCGCGCGGCACGGACTGAGCGATGGCAGGCGCGACGGCCCCCATGATAAAAGCTACGGCTATTACAAATATCGTGCGCATGCGCGTCACTCGCTCAGAATGTTGTGCTCACCGTCACTTCAAAGTTCTGCGTGCGGTCAAAGTCTTCTTTCTTGACCGCGTCAGAGAAGTTAAAACGCAACGGGCCGATCGGTGTGTCCCACAAGACTGAAATTCCTATCACATGCCTGAATGATCCACTCTCCCCGACGACGTTGCCGCCGCTCAGATCGACGTCATCCAGATTCCACAAGTTACCAATGTCATAAAATACGCCGCCGGTAATGCCGTATTCTTCCGGCAATCCCAATGGGAATTCGGCCTCGAACCGCGCGGCAACAAAAAGATTTCCGCCCAACGGGTCTTCGTCAGTTTCGGTCAGATCGCGCGGCCCGATACCGCCAGGCTCAAAGCCACGCAATATATCCGACCTCAGCAAGAAGCGGTCTGTCGCCCGGTTTACACCGCTTTGAAAGCTCAGAGCACCACCTTCAACACTGGCCCGTAGTGTTACGTCTTCATTGAAGATTTTGCGTTCTCCGGCGACGCGTGCTGTGGTTTTGATAAATGTATTGTCGCCACCAATGCCCGCAAAATCCTGCCCAAATTCGAACAGGTATCCAGAGGTCGGATCAAGCCCGGTGCGTCGCGTGTCGTAGGTGTAGCGATAACCAATAGAGCTGTTAACCCGTTCACCTTCATCGATGTCGCGCAGAATGATCGGGCCTGATTGGCTGCTGCTACCACGGTCCTTCATTTCGGATTGTTCGTATTTGTAGTTCAGTCCGAGACGAGAGTTGATACCAACCGGAAACGTTAAGGACGGGCTAATCAATCCGGTTTCGGTGTCGTATGTCACCGTTGAGCTGTTGTTTTCTGATATATCCAAGCGAAGGCCAAAGGCGACGTCGCGCCCTAAAAAGGCCGGCTCTGTAAAGTCAAACCTGTAGAGTTGGTCATCTGCCGCGGTTGAAAGTGAAATTCCGACATTTTGACCACGTCCGAGAAAGTTACGCTCGCGGAACTGGATCGCAAAGCCGATGCCGTCGTTTGTAGAGAAAGATGCACCAAACGAAAGGGATCCGGTCGGCTGTTCTTCAACGTCCACATCGACGATTACCTGATTGGGGGTCGACCCTTCCCGTGCGTTCACTTCTGCCGTGCTAAAGAAGCCAAGAGCCCGAATGCGTTCAGCAGATTCGCGTATTTCGCGCGGGTTAAACGGGTCTCCTTCGACACTATTAAACTGCCTACGGATCACGCGATCAAGGGTGGTGGTATTTCCTTCGACGTCAATCCGTTCTACGAAAACGCGCGGCCCGCGGGTCAAAGCATATTCTACATTAATCCGCAAATTGCGCTCGTCGCGCGTAATCCGGGGCTCAACCCGCAGAAAATCAACACCATCAGCGATTGCTTGCCTTTCCATCCGCGCGATGTCGGTTTCGATCAGCGTTGGTGAATACACCTCTCCTGCTTTGATGGCTGCCGCAGCGCGGTACACATCGCTATCCGCCTCGGCCACATCACTTGAAACCGAAATCTCACCGATCCGGAATTGCTGACCTTCCTGAATGTCAAAAACCAGGAAATAGCCGTCACGTTCTTCTGTGAGTTCGGCGTTAACAGAGTTTGTCTGAAAATCGATGTAGCCCCGCGACAGATAGAAATCCCGCAAAACCTGTCGGTCGAATTCGATCCGGTCCGCCACCAGAGTATCTGCACGGACAAAGGCACGGAAAAGCCCCGCTTGTTTTGTTTCAAGCACGCGGCGCAAGCGCCGGTCGGAATACACGCGATTACCGGTAAAGCTGACGCGCTCGATCTCGATGGTGCCGCCCTCGAAAATTTCAAACACCAGATCCACTCGATTGTCCGAGCGCCGGATGATGGTCGGTGTGACGCGTGCTGCAATGCGCCCTTCTGACGAATACGCCTCGGCGATCAGCGCAGCGTCGCGTTCTGCTTGTGCCGGATTGAACACGCGCCGCTCGCCTGAGTTGATGGCGGCCGCGAGCGTGTCGTCTCCGATACGGCGGTTCCCCTCAAAGTTGATCCTGTTGATCGTCGGATACTCGACCACAGTGATATTGAGCGTGTTCCCGCGTGGCTCAAAGTCCACGCTTTCGAACAAACCAGAGGCGATCAACTGCTGCAAGCCCGCGTTCAATTCGCCTTCGGTGAGAGTTTCCCCACGAGCGATTCCGGCGCGTGACAGGATGGCCGCATCGCCAATACGCGCGTTTCCTTCGATATTAACAGAGTTGACTGTTATGCCCTGGGCGAAAACGACGGGCGTTTGCACGACCCAAGCCCCTGAAATTGCCAGACAAAATAAACCGTTTCGCAAAACGCGTTTAAGCGATGTTACAGGCGCGCGTTTATGCGCTGCCGCACCAGAAATGCCCCGAACCATGATCTGCCCCGATCCTCAATGAATTCTTTTGTTCTGAGTAGCGATTTTGGGGCCAAATGTCAAAACCATGTGGCTCAATTCCGCAAAAACACTAGATACGGCGGCCAACACAAAAAAAGGGCGCGCTGCTATCGCTGCGCACCCGATGAATTTGTCTTATTGGAATTCAGCCTGCGACGGTTCCAATCCAAGCGCCTGCACCAAGCGCCAGAACGATCGTCGCAATATATAGGATGCGGTCCCAGTTCAGGTCCATCAAAAGGCTAAGCCCGCGGTATCCACTTTGCATCGTTTCCATGTCTGCTCTCCATACAACACATATCGTAGATACGAAAAGATTGCGGCCCTATTTTGGCCAATTAAGGCAAGAGTGTGACAAATGAAAACTGATGCCGAATTAGCGCGTATCCTTTAAGGGCAGAAGAGGTCGTTGCCTAAAGCGAAAACCATGAGCGTTAAAACAGTCGCGAGGCCAAAGGTCATCAAAACGCGCAGAGCCTTATCGCTGGGAGGTTTGCCACTGATCGCTTCATAGGCATAAAAAACAAGGTGGCCGCCATCAAGCGCCGGTACAGGGAACAAGTTCAGCAAACCCACAGCCGTGCTTAATACGGCTATAAACCAGATAAAACTTTGTGCGCCTTGGCTGGCCATGGCCCCCGATGTCTGCGCAATCCCGATCGGCCCGCTTAGATTGCAGGTACTGATCGCGCCGGTAATCATATGGCTCAAGCCGGAAATCGAGCCTTCGATGATGCGCCATGTCTGTTGCGCGCCACTGACAATGGCCTGCCCCACACCGGGGCTTTCGGTGGCGGCTTCAAAGGCAAGGCCACCCACGATGCCGATGCGCCACTGCGTTTGGAACCCGCCATCTTCCTGCGGCTCGTCCACTCTTTTGGGCGTCAGCGTCACTGGCAACGTTTCACCATCGCGCCAGACCGTCAGATCCAAAGACGCGCCGTTACCACCTTCAACCTCTGTTTTGAGTTGGTCGAAAGCGTAGATTTGTTCTTGGTTAATCGCAACAATGACATCGCCCTGTTCGATACCTGCACGGATGGCCGCACTTTGCGGGGCCACGGTATTCACGAGGGGCGGCAATATATAAGGCCCGTCCACAGACATAATCTGTCCGTCGCGGCGCACGTCATAGGTAAGCACCGGTTCGTGGGGCAGCATTTCGATGAAGGTTCTATAGGTTTCGCTATCTTCCGCGCTTGGCAAATCGGCGCCATTGATCCCCAATATCTCGTCACCGGCTTGCAGGCCGGACGCCTCGATCGGCAGGGGTCGCATTTCGCCCACCGTCAGAGGGTCGCGTGACACACCCGACGACAGCATAACCAACGAAAAGACAAGAATAGAGAGTGCGAAATTGAAGATGGGACCTGCCGCAACCGTCGCTGCCCGCGCCCAAAGGGGGGCGCCATGCATGGTGGCGCGCAGCCGCACCGGATCAGCTTCTACTTCGGCCATCGCCTCTTCGTCTTTGCCGGATGCCGCATTGCTGTCACCGGCAAACTTGACATACCCCCCGAACGGAAGGGCTGCGATTTGCCACCGCGTGCCTCGCTTATCAATCCGCGAATAGAGTATCGGGCCGAAGCCTACAGAAAATACATCCGCATGGATGCCTGACCAGCGCCCGACGATGTAGTGACCGTATTCATGAATAGCAACGATGACAGACAGTGCCAGAACAAACGCCGCAATCGTCCAGATCAGACCGCCAAACTGCGGAATTAACGCCATAATATCCAATTTATGCTGCTTTCCTGTTGATTGCCGCTTGCGCCACGTTACGGGCGAGATGGTCTATCGAAGCTACGTTTTCAAGGGTCATGATGGCATCAATATGTCCCTGTTGCGCTGACACTGCGGTCAAAACGTCCTCGACGATCCCCGCCATTTCCGTAAAACGGAGCTTGCCTGCGATAAATCCGTCAAGGGCGGTTTCCTTGGCTGCATTAAATACGGCGCCAGCCAGCCCCCCTGTCTCCATTACCTCGCGCGCGAGGCGCAGCGCGGGCCAGCGGTTCTCGCAGGGCGCGCGGAATGTCAGCTGGCCAATCGCCGCAAGATCAAGCCGTTCCACAGGCAGTGCCTTGCGGTCAGGCCAATGCAGCGCGTAGCCTATCGCGTGGCGCATATCGGGGGGGCCGACATGCGCCATCAGTGCGCCATCGTTAAAGCCCACCATCGCGTGAATCATCGATTCAGGATGCACGAGCACTTCGATCTGGCTGGAGTCCACGCCGAAGTATTCCCGTGTTTCAATCAGTTCCATGGCTTTGTTAAACATAGATGCTGAATCGATAGTGATCCGTTGCCCCATGTCCCAGTTGGGATGGCTGGACGCCTGATCCAGCGTTGCGTTGGACAGATCCTCAATGGGCCAATCTCGAAAAGCGCCGCCACTGGCGGTGATAATAACGCGCTCGACGGTGCTGATATCTTCACCCACGAGTGCTTGGAAAACTGCGGAATGCTCGCTGTCAACGGGTAGCAGACGTGCGTTTTTTTCGGTAGCCGTGCGCAACATCAGGGCGCCAGCACACACAAGAGATTCTTTATTGGCCAGCGCGAGCGTCGCCCCCTGCTCTAGTGCTGTTAAGCCGGGTGCGAGGCCGGCAGCACCGACAATCGCTGACATTACCCAATCCGCAGGTCGCGCGGCAGCTTCGGTCAAGGCCGTACTGCCTGCTGCGGCCACGACATCTGACCCCCTTAAGGCCGCGCGCAAATCATCCAACAAATGGTCATGTGCCGTCACAGCGATTTGCGCGTTCAATCGCCGCGCATCTTTTGCCAGCAGATCAATGTTTCCGGCACCTGTAAGTGCCACGACATCATAGTCGTCTGGTGCTCGCGCGATGAGATCAATTGTATTCTGTCCGATCGAGCCTGTCGCCCCGAAGATACTCACCCGTCGCATCGCAGACTTTACCCCAACCCCGGCGGAAAACCGATAAACGGGCCGATAATCAGCAGAAAAACCGATGCCCCGAGCATGCCGTCAAAGCGATCCAGCAATCCGCCGTGACCGGGTATCAGGTTCGAGCTGTCTTTCACGCCGACGCGCCGTTTGATCGCACTTTCTGCGATGTCGCCCATCTGACTGGCCATTGAAACGGCGATGGAAACCCCGATCAGTTGCGGCCCCGCTCCGGTTGAGGTCATGTAAAAAACACCCACCAACGCGGCCCCAACCCAACCAAATCCGGTACCGGCCCATGTCTTCTTGGGGCTGACACGCGGCCAGAATTTTGGCCCGCCAATCAGGCGACCGGCAAAATAGCCAACAACATCTGTTGCCACAACCACCAGCACCAGCCAGAGCATCCACTGAAATCCCAGATCGTCGCGCACAGACATCATTCCAAAGCCGGCAAGCATCACCATCACGGTAAAAATCATAAAAATTGTGCGAAAGCTTTTAAGCTGGCCAAAGCCGATAAGTGCCGGCGCCAGGAGAAGCGGCAAAGCAAATCCTACGGGCAGGTAAATTGCGACCAGTGTGGCAAAAGCGCTTGAAACACCCAATTGCACAGCTGTGCCCGTTTGGGCCGGTTGAACCATGCGGACCAGTTCCCACACCATCAGTCCACAAATCAATGCGACCATGACGTGAAAAACGTGCCCTCCTACCCAGATACCACCAAGCCCTACAAGGACCATCAGACCGCCCGACGTGAGCCGAACAGCCAGATCAGACCATTTTTCAGTCTCGGTAGTCATCAGCAGGCCACTATTTTATGCCGCCAAACCGTCGATCGCGGCCGCCATAATCAGCGCAGAGTGCTTCGAATTCGGCACTGGTGAAGTCGGGCCACAGGGTGTCGATAAATTCATATTCCGCGTAGGCGGACTGCCAGAGCAGAAAATTCGAAATGCGTGCTTCGCCGCTGGTGCGGATAACAAGATCGGGGTCCGGCAAAACAAAAGTGTCCAAGTAGCGCGGGAGCGTTTCCTCATCCACGTCCTCTGGTTTCAGACGGCCGTCCGCTACATCCTGCGCCAGTCGTTTGGTCGCGCGTGCAACCTCGTCCCTGCCCCCATAATTAAGAGCAATCGTCAGGTGAACACGTGTATTGCCGGCAGTTGCATTTTCAAGTTGGCTCATCAGGCGGATAAGCTTGTCATCAAGCCGCATCCGGTCGCCAATAAAACGGACACGCACGCCAAATGAGTTCAAGGCGCGGGTCTCTTTGCTGATGTACCGGCGAAAAAGGCTCATTAAGCCGGCGACTTCGACCTGAGTCCGTTTCCAGTTCTCTGTTGAGAACGCGAAGATTGTTAGATACTCGACCCCGATCTCGGGGCAGGTTTCAACGATTTCCCGTACGCGCCGGGCGCCTGCATGGTGCCCGAAAAGCCGAGGGCGCCCGCGTTGGGTTGCCCACCTGCCGTTGCCATCCATAATGATGGCCACGTGGCGGGGACATCCTTCTACATGACCGAGGGCTGTTTGTCTTTGTTGCTCGATGACAATTTCCTCCGATTGCAACGCATCAAAGTGCGGCCAATCCGTGCGTCGCGTGGTTTTAAGACTCTTTTGCCACAGGGTATAACGAAAAAACTA
>Ga0316197_10000666_pt1 | contig 24069 bp, 13 predicted proteins | sample OudBiesiAoxic_MG_FD_204939 | JGI IMG/M metagenome (GOLD analysis project Ga0316197, IMG submission 204939) | Coastal sediment microbial communities from Oude Bieten Haven, Netherlands - site A oxic | ecosystem: Environmental > Aquatic > Marine > Coastal > Sediment | place: Netherlands... | reverse complement strand
CCTGGCCCTTGTCCTGGTTGTCCGCCATCACCACCCAGATGTCAGTGTTGTAGTTGGCGTCCGGATCATCGGTGCGATTACTTGTGAAGGCAATCAACTTCCCATCCGGTGACCACACCGGCTCAGAATCATCAAAATCTCCGAAGGTGATCTGGGTCGTCTTCTTCGACTCCATGTCAAGAACGAAAAGGTGGGTCCGCCGGCTGTCGAGGTATCCGACATAGTCGGTCTTGAACTGCTTCCTGGTGACAACCCAGGGAGGAGGAGTCTTTTCCTCCTCCTTTCCTTTTTCCTTCTTCTCGAGGTCCTCGGGTTTGGGGTCCTGGATGACCAGGACCATTCGCGCGCCGTCAGGTGACCATTCAAAGGATTCGACACCTTGAGTGATTTCGGTCATTGGAACCGCGTCGCCGCCCTCGCGGAACAACGTCCAGACCTGGTCCTCGTCCTCACCGCTCGCGCCGAGGAAAGCGAGGTACTTCCCATCGGGGCTCCATCGCGGTCGCGACACGGATTTCTCCTTTGCGGTCATTGGCACAGGTTGACCGCCGGCGGTGGATACCATCCAGATCCGAGTCTTCGACTCGTCCTCTTCCAGATCCTGCATGGTAACGGTGTACGCCACCCACTTTCCATCCGGACTCAGCTGAGGATCGCCGACATCGTGGATATTGAAGAAGTCGTCGATGGTCAGGGGGCGGCGAGCTCCTCTTGCCTCCGCAGTGCCTGCAATGCCCGGATAGCAAGCCGACAGGATGCTCACAACGATGGCGACCGAAAGACTCGAGCGGTTCATGCGTTTTCCTCCTTACGATTTCGGCTGATGGACGTCGGCCTGAACGCGCATTTTCAGTCGGCAGCCGGGTGGTCGGCAGCCTCGTCCACGACGAGCGGCAACTCGATGAAACTCTCCAGCCCAGGCGCGTGGTATATGCGCTGCACCGCCTTTTGGAAATTTTCCGGCTTGGCCCAGAAAATGCTAGGCACGAAGGTCTGCGGGTTGCGGTCGTAGAGCGGGAACCAGCTCGACTGTACCTGGACCATGATGCGGTGGCCGGGCAGGAAGACGTGGTTCGCCGTCGGCAGGCCGAAGCGGTACAGCAGCGGCTCATTGGCCGCGATCGGCGACGCGTGTTCCAGGCTCTCGCGGTAACGGCCGCGAAATATGTCGGCCGAGACCATCAGCTGATAGCCCCCCATCGACGGCTGGCCCGCCACTTCGTCAGGGTAGACGTCGATCAGCTTGACCACCCAGTCGGAGTCCGTTCCGCTGGTAGAGGCAATCAGGTTAGCGATTGGTTCGCCGCTGATCTTCACCGGCTCGACCAGAATGTCGGAGGTGAACACCAGCACATCCGTTCGGCCCGACGCCTCGCGCTGGTCGTCAACCAACCATCGGGGCCAGCTGAGCCCTTCGCCCTCGTAGCCGACCGGTTCGATGGGGCGCGATCTGAACGGCACCGGTTTGGCGGGGTCGGAGATGTATTCGTCGAATGCCTCCTCATTCTCTTGAGGGGCGGCGAAACCGAGGTCGAGACCGGCGCCGAGATACAGCGGCGTCGCCCGGACCTCGCAGCCGCTCGCGCACCCGGCCGGCCACGCGGTCAGCCTCCGCCAGACGTTAGTGCCGGTTTCGAACGCCATCACCGGTGGCACGTCGGCCTCAGGCGCGCCGTTTTTGAGGTAACGGTCCAGGAACGGGCGCAGCACTTCGCGTCGGAAGGTGAGCGAGGTGTCGCTGTTGAATTTCAGGGCGCCCAGAGAGCTGCCCTCCTCGATCATCTGGCCATGGTTCCAGGGACCCATGACTAGGAAGACCATGTCGTTGTTTGCGTCTTTCGGCTCGATTGCCTTGTAGACGGCGATGTCTCCGTAGATGTCCTCCTGGTCCCATAGGCTGTGGACCAGCATCGTCGGAACCGTGAGCGGCTCGTCGGCCAGCAGCTTGTCGACCGCCTGCTCGCGCCAAAAGGCATCGTACGCCGGGTGCTCGAGGAGCTTACGCCAGAACCCGACCTGCTCGAGCCCGTGCCTCCGCCCCAGTTCGCCGGCGGAGCCCGCCTCCATGTACACATCGTAGTCATCAAAATGATTCGTCCACCAGTACACGTCGGACTTGCGGGTCGCCTCCTGGTTGTACATATAGGGCATGTTCTGCTGCCGGAAAGCGCCGTTGTGGAACCAGTCGTCACCGATCCAGCCGTCGACCATCGGGTTCATCGGCACCGCCACCTTGAGCGCCGGGTGCGGGTCGAAAAGCGCCGTCAAGGACAGAAAACCGTTGTAGGAGATGCCGAGGATTCCGACCCTTCCATTACACTCCGGCACGTTCTTCACCAGCCACTCGATGGTGTCCCAGGTGTCGGTGGCGTGGTCGACCGGCGTTCGGTTCTGCGGCCCTCGCATGGGACGGTTCATCACGTAGTCGCCCTCGGAGCCATACTTGCCGCGGACGTCCTGAACCACCCGAATGTAGCCGCCATCGACGACGATGTCGGCAGCGTTGTCGTAGCCGCTGAGGACCGGTCCGAGGTGGGAGCTTTTTTTGTGCCTCGTGAGGGCGTCGGCGTCGTAGGGCGTTCGCGTCAGAAGGATGGGCGCGTCTACGGCGCCCTTCGGAACGAGGATGACGGTGTGCAATTTCACCTCGTCGCGCATGGAGATCATGACCTCGCGCCGGACGTGATCGAATTCCCAGGTCACGGGCTCCAATTCCTCCGGTGTTTCGCTCGGCAGATCCGGGTACGAGATGGGCGGTTTCGAGACGGCCTGCGGGGCGGCCTCGCTCTGCGCAAACATCCACCCAGGCGCCAGTGCGAGCAATAGAATGGCGATGCCGACCGTGAGCCTCGAGGATCTCTCTTTCATGGCTTCTCCCTCTTTGCGATCAAATTGGTGCTCTTCCGAGATCGATAGGATATCCCGAATCAGCCTGTCCGGTGGTAGTAATTGTCAGAATCCGGGCCCATCGCTTCTCTGGCCCGGATGAGAATTCGACAGATGTTAGTCTTATCGAAGCAGGGGTGGTACCGCTAGGATGGGCGCGGTAAATTTCCGCCGAGGTGAGGACTAAAAACCATGAAAATTGAAGTCTTCGAAATGGAACGGATGCAGTCGACCTGGGAGAACGTGGTCGAATTCGACCTCAGCGAGAGCGGTGTGCTTCCGGTTTCGCTGCGCGAGTTGTCCGAGATGGGATTTGACCTGGAGTGGGCTCTCGATACCCCACTGACCTACAGCCAATCCAACGGCACCCCGGAGCTGAGAGGGGCGCTGACTGAGATCTATCCCGGCACGACCATCGAAAACTTCGAGGTAACGAACGGAACCTCGGAGGCCAACTATCTGGTCCCTCTGACCCTGCTCCAGGAAGGCGACGGATTCGCCCTGGAGGTGCCGAACTATATGCAGCTCTGGGGAGTGCCCAGAAGCATGGGTGCCGAAGTGAGCACTTTCCGGCTGTTGCAGGAGAACGACTGGGAGCCCGATTGGGAGGAATTCGAGCGGGCCGTCACCCCAAAAACCCGCATGGTCTATGTCTCCAACCCCAACAATCCCACGGGTTCGGTCCTGTCCGAAGGCGCCATGGAACGGATCGTGAGGCGTTGCGAGGAAATGGACGCCTACTTGCTCGCCGACGAGGTCTACCTGGGAGCGGAGATCGACTGCCCCCGTACGCGCAGTTTCTGGGGCATGAGCGACCGGGTGATCGTCACCAGCGGCTTGTCCAAGGCTTTTGGTATTCCGGGGGTCCGGATCGGCTGGATCGTCGGTCCGAAGGATCTGGTACGTGAATGCTGGTCGCAGCACGACTCGGTGACGATCTGTCCGAACAAGCTCTCCGACGCGGTGGCACGCATCGCGGTGCAAAAGGAGAACCGGGAGAAGCTTTACGAGCGAGGCCGCTCTCTTCTGCAAAGGAATCGACAGATCTTCAGCGAATGGATCGATGGGTTGGGCGAAGGGTTCTCCTATATTGCTCCGAAGGCGGGCGCCATGGCATTCATGAAGTACTCGTCGCTGACGCCGAGCCTCGAACTGGCCGAACGGATCCGCAACAACCAGAGCACGTTGATCGTGCCGGGAATCCACCTGGGCCTCGAGGGCTACCTGCGCATCTGGCTGGGAGGGGAAAAGGCCTATCTCGAGGAGGGCCTGCGCCGGATCGCCGAGGAGCTGTCCATAGCCTTATCCTGAAGTCAGGACCTCGTACACAGCCTTCGAGATCTGGATGTCCTGCACGGCGACGCCGGTGAGATCGGCGACGGTGATCTGGGAGTCGTCAGTCCGCCGCAGCGCCGGGTCGGAGATGACGTTCCCGAGCTCCACGGCGTCGCCGTCAGCCAACACCCCGGCCTCGAGGGCGTGGAAGATCTCGCCGCGCACCCGGCACTGCTCGATGCTGTCGGCGACCACCAGGTCCGCCTTGCCCAGGATCTCCGGCTGGAGCTCATTCTTCTCCCGGGTGTCCGAGCCCATGGCGGTGATGTGGGTGCCCTCCCTGATCTGTTCGACGCGCAGCAGTGGATCGTGGGACGGCGTTGCGGTCACAATGAGGTTGCATGTGGCGGTGATCTCGTCGGCGGTCATGGTGGTCTCGATCGAGAGGCCGAGCCCGCTCATGGCGTCGCGATAGGCTTCGAGCTCCTCCTCGCCGGTTCCCCAAACAATCACGTCACGGCAATCGACGATCGGTAACAGCGCCTCGACCTGCATCCTGCCCTGGACACCCGCACCAAAGACGCCGATGCGTTCAACCTTGCTCGGGGCGAGGTACTTTGCGACCACCGCGCCGGCGGCGGCCGTGCGCACATTGGTGAGGCAGCACTCGTCGAGCAGGATGCACTCGAGCCGCGCCGTCTTCTGACTGAAGACCAGCATCAGGCCGTCATACGGCGGCAGACCGGTATCCACGTTGCCATAAAGGCCGGAGGCGACCTTGATGACGAAGTAATCGTCACCTTTGATATAGCCGTACTTGATGTGGACGTCGCCGGGCGGGTCCTCGAAGACCAGCTCCCCCACCGGCGGCACCACGACCTTGCCCTGGGAGTAGGCGACGAAACCGTCTTCAATCGCCGTCGTCACGTCGACCCGTTGCAGCGCATCCTCGATCTGAGCACGGTTGAACATTTTGGGCATGTCTTCTCCTTACTGGCCAGGCTGTCGCCGTAGCACCCTGCCGTACCTCTGCCCGGTATCCAGCCCATTTTGTGAAACCAGATGGCCGTTGATCCACACTGTCTCGATGCCGGTGGCCCGCGCGTGGGGCTTGTCGGTCGTCGATCGATCGGCCACCTTCTCGGGGTCGAAGAGCACGAGGTCGGCGTACGCCCCCTCTTCGATGCGGCCGCGATCGGTGAGGCCGTGATGGGCCGCGGCCAGACCGGTCATGCGGTGAACGGCCTCTTCGAGTGTCAGTACCTGGCGCTCCCGGACATAGCGGCCGAGGACGCGGGGGAAGGCGCCATATCCTCTTGGATGGGAGCCGTCGAGGTCGCCATCCGTGCAGATATTGATGTGGGGCCAGACCATCAGCTTCTCGATGTCGCTTTCCGTCATGCTCACAGCGATGATGCTCTCGATGTCCTCGTCTTCGCCCTTGGCTCTTTTCTCCGCCCGCATCGTTTCGGCCTCGCGGATCAGATCCATCAGGGTCGTGGCCGGATCTGTCCCGCGCAGATCCGCGATTTCGGCCAGAGTTTTCCCGGCCAGCGATGGGTCGGGCTTGAAGTCCGAAATCAACATCTCTTCGGGCGACGAAAGCTCTTCGACCGCAAAGAGAGCCTCTTCCCTATCTTCGAAGTTCCGGTCGGGAAACATCACCGTCAAGGTCGACTGCCAGTAGGTATAGGGATAGATATCGGCGGTGACCTCGATCCCCTCCTCCCGCGCCCCGTCGAGAACGCCGAGCAATCTGTCGGTTTGTCCGTGCGAACTTGTCATGGCGAGCTTGAGGTGCGAGATCCGAACTGGGAGCTTCGCCTGTCGACCGATGGTCACCACCTCGTCGACGGCGTCCCAGAACCTACGGTCTTCGCTGCGGATGTGGCTCACATACCTGCCTCCGTGCGAGGCAACCACCCTGGCCAATTCCACGATCTCATCGGTGGTCGAATAGATCCCCGGGTCGTACTCGAGGCCTGTGCTCATTCCGAGGGCGCCCGCCTCCAGATCCTTCACCAGGAGCTTTTTCATGCTTTCAATCTCGTCAGCCGAGGCGGGCCGCTCGAAATCATCGCCCATCACCTCGGCACGGATCGACCCGTGGCCTGCAAAGGAGGCGATATTCACCGCCGATCCACGCTCCTCCACCCCGGCAAAGAACTCTGCAAGGGGGAGCTGTGAGCCTCCGCATTGGCCGGTCAGCACCGTCGTGATCCCCTGGCTGATATCGGCCTCGGCATCGGGAAATCTTTCGATCTCGTAGTCAGCGTGGCTGTGGGTGTCGATGAACCCCGGGGCAAGGACCAGACCGTCGGCGCCGACCGCCGGCTCGTCGATCCGGCCCCTCAGCTTGCCAACGGCGGCAATCTGATCGCCCTGGATTCGCACATCGGCCTTGAAGCGAGGTTGCCCGGTCCCATCCACCACCGTGGCGCCGGTGATCAACGTCGACGGGAAGTAGAGGTCGGTGATTTGATTCGCGAACCGCCCACTATTGAACTCGCCGAGGTTGGACAGCACGATGACGCTGAACCGGTGCTCGGGATAACGGGTTATGAATGTGCTGAAACCCACCCATCCGCCGGAATGAGAGAGGCGCCGGCCGAGCGCGCCGTACGGTTCCAGCCCCCAGCCAAAGCCGTACGGGTAGGCCTCGCCGTCGTTGAGCCGCACCGGTGACCACGCCGCCTGCAGCGTCGAGGAGCGGACGAGTTCTTCACCATAGAGGGCCTCGTCCCAGAGCGCGAGGTCCTCCACCGTTGAGTAGATCCCACCCGAACCGATGATGTGATTCAGCCGGTTGTCGTCATCGAGTTCGAACGAGTCCTCCGAACGCGAATAGCCGAAAACACGGTTCGAGATCTCGGGCTCCGAGCTATCACGAACGACGGTGCTCGCCATTCCCAGGGGTGTGAAAATATTTTCATCGAGGAAGCTGCCGAAGGTCTGGCCCGAAACCCGTTCCACCACTAGCGCGAGCATTTCGTAGGCGGGGTTCGAATACTCGAAGCGTTCGCCAGCGGCGAAGAGCGGTTCGCCCCACTCACCCAGGAATTGCATCGCCTGCTCGGTGTCAGGCATGGTTTCCGGGAATGCCTCTTCGAGGACATCGTAGTAGTCGGGCAGCCCGGAGGTGTGGGTCAAAAGATGGCGGAGGGTGATATCGTTTCCAAACCTCTCGAGCTCCGGTAGATACGTGACCATCGGGTCGTCGAAGTCGAGCTGCCCGCGGTCAGCCAGGATCATGACCGCCATGGCGGTGAACTGTTTCGACACCGACGCCAGACGGAAGGCCGATTGCGTGGTGATGGGGGTCCGGTATTCTATGTCTGCGAACCCGAAGCCTCCCTTGAAGAGGAGTTCTCCGTCCTCGATGACCGCGACGGCGGCGCCCGGGGACCCTTCGACCGAATATTCCTCGAAGAACGCCGCCACCTTTGCCGAGATCTCCGGGTCTCGGATCGATGGCTCTTCGCCGCCACAGCCGACAAGAACGACACACAGAATCGAAAAGAACAGGAAACCGACGCCACGTCTCTTCAATCTTCCCATCAGAGCTCCCTCGGATTTTCCGGGATCGTCGATAGCCGAGGCTCGAGGTTAGCAGAGAAGACTCCCGCACAAACCCGAGAAAACACCCATCTAGGAAGGGTTATGCGCATCGGCCAGTTCGAGATGGAGAGACTGCGGTCGCGGACGGTCACTCGTCTTCAAATTGTCCGAGGATCTCCGATACCCGGTCACGGTGGACGGTGACTGCGAGGGATTTGAGTTTCACGTAGTCGTCCCGGTAGAAGAAATAGCCTTTGTGGTTGCCGAGCCGTGACGACCGGTTGGAGTCTTTGATCAGGAACCAATCGTGGCCATCGACCTGTGTGATCCCGACCAGGTGGACGGTGTGGTCGTCGGTGCTGCTCTCGTTGATGAAGCGGAATTCGCGTGAATCCTGGTCGATGTATGCACCAGGGATGTCGAACGTGGGCACGATCGCCACGTCCTGCAGACCCCAGATTCCGGCTTCGGAAACGTCCCCGCCGATCACCGCGCTGTGGCCCGCGGCCGCTGTGGATCGAATGATCTCGAACCAGGTATCGAGAGGGACGTTGAAGTAGCTGGTGTCGTGCCACCAGTTGTCGGGCACGTCGTACGAACCGCGGGTGAAAAAGGGCACCGAAAGGGTCGAGATGAAGCTGACATAGTCGTCGGGGGCGATACCGCAAATCTCGTCCAGAAAGACCTCCGGCGTGACCTCACGGCCGTTCCAGGTTGTCGTCTCGGGAGGGCGACCCATGGAGAGGTCGAGAATGCCGCGGATCGTGTCGACGACGAAATCTTCGTCCCAGAAATTCTGGTCTCGGCACCAATCGAGGAACTCCTTCATCCGCTCGACCATCGGGTTGTGGTCGAAACGACCATCTTCGGCCAGCACGCCCTCGTAGTCGGCTCGGGGGACGACTCCATGTTCGCGGTAGACCCTGAGCAGGGCCGCGCTCTGCGATCCCTGGTCGAAATTCGATTCACCGCGGGTGGCGATGTAGCCCCGGGCCTTGTTCACATATTCCCAATACGCGGTCCACATCTCCGAAAGCTTGATCTCCTGGCCCGAGAGGCGATGGATTTCGGATTCAATAAAGGAGGTCGACGAAAAGCTCCAGCAGGTGCCGGTGAGGTACTGCGGCGTGGGCGGGAAGTGCCAGGACTGAGTTTCGAAGGCCTCCGGGCCCGTGGGTCGCTCGATATTCGAAATGTCGAAACGGAGTTCGCGCTTCGCGTCATCGCGGGCTTCAGCCTCCTCTTTGACCCGGGCGAGGATTTCGGCGCTCTTGGCCTCGGCGGCCTCGCGGACGGCTTCGTTGTTCGCCTCCATCTCTTCGATGACGGGGTATTTCGTCTTTTCGACGTAGACCAACCGGTCCTTTTTCTGATCGGCAGCGCAGGGCACGGCCAAAGCGACGAGAGTCAAGGTGATCGCAAGACCTGCCACGATTCGAGATTGCATTAAACCCTCCAACATGAATGTGGGAACATCGGCCCCGAGTTTGGACTATACCCCATCGCGTTGGCGGCACGCGTAGTTTTGGCAGCCTGCTGATTTGCGTTTACGAAATGATGCGTTTGAACACATCCAAATCGATATTACGTCCACAAATGACGGCAACCACCTTCTTACCCTTCAACTGGTCTTTTCGCTTGAGGAGCCCCCCCACCCCCAGGGCTGCTGACCCCTCGACCACCAGGCGATGTTGCTCGAACAGAAGACGGATGGATGCTTCGATCTCGTCCTCGGTGAGCAACATGATCTCCTTTGCATATCGCCGACATGGCTCGAGCGTAATGCTGTCCAGATCCATGCAGCCGGCGCAGGTGTCCGCCAGCGTCGGGAGAGTGTCCATTTCGACGATCCTTCCGCTTCGCATGGACTCGTACATCACCGGGGAATTCTCAGGCGAGACGCCATAAGCTTCCACATCGGGGTTGTGGGATTTCAGCCAACCCGCCGAGCCTCCCAGCAATCCGCCCCCTCCGCACGCGAAGAATGCCGCATCCAGATCGGGAAGCTGCTTGGAGATCTCGTACCCGCAGGTCCCCTGTCCGCCGACCACAATCGGATCGTTGTATGGCGACACATAGATTCTTCCTTCTTCCGCCGCTACGCGGCGCGCCTCCTTCTCCGCGTCCCAGGCGCCCTCGCCATAAATGACCAGGTCCAGACCATGGGTCCTCAACAACTCCAGGCGCGAGGCATCGAGATCCTCCGCCACATAGATTGTGGCCCGGCATTTTCGAATGCGAATGGCCTCGGCAACCGCCAGAGCATAGTTTCCCGTAGAGGCGGTGACCACGCCTTTTTCCAGTTCATCTTCGGTGAGCGAAAGGATCTTGTTGAGTGCGCCGCGAAACTTGAAGGAGGCGGTTCTCTGCATCGAGTCCAGCTTGAGCCAGACCTCGCCGTCGATTTGCTGGCTCAAGTACAAGGAAAACTCGAGAGGTGTCGGCGACAGGTGGTCCCGGCATCTCTCGTGCGCCTCCAGCACCAGTCGAGGCACATCCAGATGTGGTTGGCTTTCGATTGTCATTTGATCTCCCGAGCGCAAAACCTGGTCGACGATTGGATATTTCGCGCTACCACACGCTGCCGAGGGCAACCCTGATCGCCTCTCCACTGACGCCGCTCGATTCCTCGGATGCGAGGAATGCGATCATCTCGGCGACTTCCCGGGGCGTAGCTACGCGGCCCGGCGGATACAATGCCGCCCGTTCCTCCCACACCTGATCGCTCGTGATACCGCGATCCTTCGCCTCCTGGCGGGCCGAACGTTCGGCCATCTCCGTCTGAACCCATCCGGGCAGAACGGCGTTCGATGTGATGCCGTAAGCTCCTCCGTCGACCGCGATCGAGCGCATGAGCCCGAGGAGCCCGTGTTTGGAACTGTTGTAGGCACATCCGGCCGCTTCGGCGATCAAACCCGCCGTAGAACTCGTGAAGACGACGCGCCCGAAATTGCATTGGATCATCCCTGGCAGGACAAGCCTCGAGAGATGAAATGGGCCATCGAGATTGACCCGCATCGTCTCACTCCAGACCTCTGGCTGCTGTTCCCAGACGACCCGCTCATGCGCCGAGCCGATACCGTGGTTGCAGACAAGGATCTCGATCGGTCCCAGTCGTTGCTCGGCCTCTGCAACCGCGTACGCACAGCCCTCCGGATCTCCGAGATCTGCCACCGAATACTCGAGCCCGACATCAGCCAGATCCTGCTCGCTTCGGGCGACGCACATCACTTTGGCGCCACGTGACGCCAGGAGCTCTGCGGTTGCACGTCCAATTCCGCGGCCCGCTCCAGTGATGAGAGCTACGCGCCCTTCGACTCCAGCCATGCTTCGCTTTCTCCCCCCGTATGGGCATCGGCGCCAATTCGTATCGGTGCCATTATCATGCCATCGGCCTGTCGGCGCGAACAAACAGCCACAACACGACACCGACTATCGCGAACACTGATCCGGTTGCGAGCGCCGGCACCCAGCCAAAGGCTTCGGCTGTGATCGGAACGAGAAGAGCCCCGATGCCGCCGACGACATTTCCGCCCGTATTCAGGACGCCTGCGGCTGCTGATGCGTGCTTGCCGGCCACTGAGATCGACGCCGCCCAGTACGATCCCTCGGTCAGCTGGGTAAATCCGAAGCTCAAGGACAGCAACACGACGGCCAGGTATGGATTCGTGGCGGTGGCGCCGAGAAAAAGGAGACCGGCAACGAAACTGAGACCGACGATGCCGGGAATTCTGTAGCCCCAGCGGGGACCGATACGTTTGCAGAGACGATCACACCACAGCCCACCGACACTTGCACCGACTGCACCGACTATCCAGGGAGCTGCCGCGTAGAAACCCCCTTCCAGGATCTCGAAATTTCGAACATCGACGAGATAGATAAAGAACCAGTTAAAGAAGATGAAGAAGACGTAGTTCATGCAGAAATAGCTCGCGGTCAGCAGCAGGATGTCTCGATTTTTCAGTACACGTTTCCAGGCTGCTATATCGTCGACAGCCTGTTCCGGTGATGGACGGTCTGCGTTGATCAAGTCCAGCTCTTGCCTGCTGATTCGCGGGTGATCGGCCGGATTGTCTCTCGCGTACCACCACCAGACCCCCGCGACCAGAAATGCCATGGGTGCCGTCAAGAGAAAGGACTCACGCCACCCCAGATTCTCCATCAGCCAGGCAACCAGCGGTGCAGTAACGGCGGCGCCCAGGGTCAACCCGGTGCTCGTCAACCCGTTCGGGAACGCCCACCCCGACACCGGAAACCACTTTCCGATCGTTCCCCCACCGAAGACCGGGAATAGAGGTGCCTGCGCAACGCCGATCAGAAATCGCAGGCCGATGAGGATGGCGAGAATGAGTGTCGTGGATGCAACGGTCGGCCCGGGCACAAGGCCGGTGGCCAGCGTCAGGATTCCCCACAGCACTGCGATTAATGTCAGCGTACGACGGGAACCAACAATGTCACCGAAAACGCCACCCGGGAACTGGAAAATCGCGTATCCCCAGGCAAAGGCCGAAAACACCATACCCAACTGAATCTTGGAAAGCCCGAGTTCAGCCATTATGTTTTCGCCGGCGATGGACATGTTGGTTCGCAGCACATAGGCAACGAAGCTCATCATGAACAGGAGTGCGAGGATCACCCAGCGCACACGGCTGCGTTGATGATCAGATGAGGCTGCGCCGGCGTCCTGCATCGGCAGTATTACTTGATCCCGGCGCGCTCGTCGGCTGCCGCGACCAGACTGTGCAATGTCTCGCGAGTTGCTTCGGCTAGCGGCTCAGGGCAGTGATTGGCGATCGCATCGCGGGCGGCGGCCCTCGCCGTTTGGACGATCGAGGGGCTGCCTGCCGCGCTCCAGGACTGGTGCGAAAACCGGTCGAAGAGCTTCGGATACCAACAGTTTTTGTAGTGGCGAAGGGTGTGCTCGGTTGTGAGGTAATCGCCTCCCGGGCCGACCTCGTCGATCGTCTCCAGCGCCAGGGTCTCGGCGGACAGCTCGATACCGCCCGTCAGGCGACGGACGAAGTCGATGATCTCGTCGCACAGGACGATCATCTCGTGTGAGCAGGTCATGCCGGATTCGACGTAGCCGATGTCGTGAACCAGGTTGTTGCCGCTCAGAGCCGTCCACAAAATCCACAGCCCGGCGTCGGCACCGGCCTGAACATCAGGAACTTTGGCATCGGTGCAGCCAGAGAAGCCCCAGGTCGGCAGGTGGTAGAGGCGCTGTCCGAGCTCGGCGATGGCCCGGCAGTGCAGCATGAACTCCGGGCTCGAGTAGGTGGCGACAGTAGTCCGCATGTCGAGGGGACCGCTTCCAGATCCGTAGACGACGGGCGTACCCGCCTGGCGCAGCTGAGCAATAGTGATGCCGCTCAGGATCTCGGCGTTGGCCATCGCCAGGCTGCCAGCCGACGTTACCGGGGCGGACGCACCCTCCACCGGGCCCGGCGCATAGACGAAGGGCAGCCGATTGTCGGCCATCATCATCATCTTTCGGAGTACCGTCTCCGAGTGCTGTAACGGAGACGACGGCTCGAGGTAGGCGAGCAGGAACGGTTCGAGGCTCAACCGCTCGGCCCCGCCGGCGACCGCTTCCGCCATGGCGACGATGTCGGCGAGCCCAGCCTCGTCCCAGGCGGTAAAGACGACCGGCTTGGTTGTGTTCTCGATCATCGTCAGAAAGGAGTGGCGGTCCGAGGTCGCCGGCGCCACGTCGGACGGCAAGGCCATCGACATCACGAAATCGATATTGGGAAGGGAGTCCGCAAGGCGGACCGTGTCTGCCACATCGGAGAGCAGGGAAAGCCGCCGCTCGCCGGTTTCGAGATCGAGGATGTTGGGCAGGTCCGAGCCGGTGCCGAAATATGTGCGCCGCCCCTCGAGGTGGACTCGTGGACCGCCGTCGCGACCGTAGAGCACGATTTTCGAAGGTGCGTGTTCCAGCGCCTCCTCCACAACCGTCGCCGGAAATTTCACCAGATTCCCGTCACTGATCTCGCAGCCGGCGGCGCCGAGCAGCTCGAGCGCCTCGTCGAGGTGTACCCGCACCCCGGTCCGGCGCAGGATTTCCAGCGAGGCCTGGTGGATCTCGGCGAGCTGTGAATCGTCAAAAAGTCGAGAGCCGAATGACATGGAGGCGGTCGGATTCGCATCTGACATGACTCGCTGATTCCTTTCTGTCGAACGATGTCCGCTCGCCCGTCCCTGATTTACCGCTTCGAGGGCACAGGTGCCAGCACGTACGGCACACCCCTTTCCTTTGCGAGTGAGTTGAGACTTGCCAAGTTCTCGGACAGGAGGGCCTCGAGGGCCGCTTCCTTTGCGACCAGCTCTTCGGCGAGCTCGGCGGCGACCTCCCGCATGCCTTGGGTGGGCGGGCCGTCGTGTGCTCCAGACGTCATGAACAACCAGCTCAGACGGGAGTAGATCATCGCCCCGCCATGGCGGCCGCCGAGGACGTCGTAATCCACTTCGGCGTGGGGGTTGTGGATCTTCTTCTCAACCGCGTTGAGGCCCTCGATGAATTCCTCACCGAGCGCCAGCAGTTCTTTGGCATCCGGGTCCCAGGCAAGGCGTTTGTTACGGTTCGTCACCTGCTCGCGAAGGCCCCGGATGGTCTCGATCATGGTGGAGATCTTCGCCAGCTGCTCCCTCACACCGAGAGAAAAGGCCAGCTGCGCCTCGAGATCGGCTACTGAGGCCGAGGAACGTGGATCGGCTTCGACACGAAGCGGCTGGGTCGAGGACCTGCCGTCAACCGTCAACCGCAAGCTGTAGTCGCCGGGCAACACCATCGGGCCCGGTCGCGGTGCCCCGGTGTCGAAGCGGGCGCCGGGGGCCCACTTGGATTCTCCGTAGAGGAGGTCCCAGGAGGCCCGATTGATGCCCTCTTTGACCGAAAGCTCCGGTTTGGGCTTCGAGTCGGGATTCCAATCGGGGTGGTCGGGCGAGGTGTATGGAGTCTTGAGGGCGCTGCTCAGCTTGCGAACGAGTGCACCCTCTGAATCCAAAACCTCGAGAGTGACTTCGCCCTCGGGCTTCTCCGCAAGGTGGTAGGTGATGATGGCTCCCTTCGGCGGATTACTGCCGGCACCTTCACTGCTGCCATAGGGCGCGCTCGCGTAGCGCCACCGCATCACCGGCTGTGGCGCAAAGAAGTGCTCCTTCGCCGCCTCGATCTCGGGCGACATCTCGCGCACCGGCGTCAGATCGTCGAGGATCCAGGCCGAACGGCCGAGGGTCCCGACCACGAGGTCGTCACCGGCCACCGCAAGGTCGACAACCGCCACCGTAGGCATATTGAGCCGCAGAGAGTTCCAGCCGGCACCGCCGTCACGCGAGAACATGACCCCGCGCTCGGTCCCGAGATAGAGCAGCCCCTTCTGCCGGGTGTCCTCTCGCACCACGTGCAGGTAGGCCTCCGGGTCGAGTCCATCGTTCAGACTCTTCCAGCTGCGCCCGAAGTCCGAAGTCTTGAAGAGGTAGGGCGTCTCGTCGTCGAGCCGGTGAGCGTCGACCACCACGTAGGCGGAGCCTGCATCCCAGCGCGATGCTTCGATGGTATTCACAGTCCCCCACTCGGGGACACCGCTGGGTGTGACATCACTCCAACTTGCGCCGCCGTCACGGGTCAGGTGGACCAGGCCATCGTCGGTTCCGGCCCAGAGGAGACCCTTCTCGACCGGCGATTCTGCAACCGCGAATATCGTGTTGTAGAACTCGACCCCGGTGTTGTCGCCGGTGATCGGCCCCCCCGCCCATTTCTGCTTGGTGACATCATTCCGCGTCAGATCCGGGCTGATCGCCTGCCAGCTTTGGCCCCCGTCCTCGGTTTTGAAGAGAATGTTGGCGGCATGGTAGACGGTCTTCGGATCGTGGGGCGAGATCACTATCGGAGCAGTCCACTGGAAGCGGTAGCGGAGGTCCTCGGCACCGTGCCCGGAACCGTCGTCAGGGTAGATCCCAACATGCGGCGCCTGTCCGGTACGTCCGTCGTAGCGGGAAATGAAACCGAGGTACTCGCCGGCCCAGACGATCTCCGGGTCCGACGGATCGGCGACCACGTGGCCGGCCTCGCCACCGCCGACCGAGTGCCAGTCCGAGAGGTGGATTCCACCTCCGTGGAGGCTGTTGCTCGGTCCCGATACGGTGCCGAAGTCCTGCAAGCTACCAAGCACTCGGTAGGGAGTGCTGGTGTCGACCGAGAGGTGGTAGAACTGGGCGATCGGGATCGGCGGTCGGGCCCAGGTCGAACCGCCGTCCGACGACAGCGAAACCCCGGCATCGCTCGCAACGACCATCCGTTTCGTGTTTTCAGGATCGATCCAGACATCGTGGTAGTCCCAGCCGCCACCCTTGACCGCACGCACGGTACTGCCGCCATCGGTGGTCTTGAGCATCGCCACCTGGGGGAACCAAACGACATCGGCGTTGCCCGGATCGATGGTCAGCGTGGTGTAGTACCAGGCCCGCTGACGGATGCCCCGTGAGGCGCTGATTCGGGTCCACTTCTTGCCGCCGTCGTCGGAGCGGAACAGCCCGCCCTCCTCCGCTTCGATCAGGGCGTAGACACGCTTCGGATCGCTGACCGCCACCTGGACGCCGACCCTTCCCCAGAGGCCAGCCGGGAGTCCCTTGCCATCGAGTTTCTTCCAGCTGTCGCCACCGTTACGCGAGACATAAAGACCGCTGCCCGGGCCGCCCGAGGTCATCCCCCAGGGGAAACGGCGGGTCTGCCACAGACCGGCGAAGAGGATGCGCGGGTTCGAGGGGTGAAAACAGACATCGGAGGCGCCGGTGTCCGCGTCCTTGTACAGCACCTTCTGCCAGGTCTTGCCGCCGTCTTGTGTGCGGAGGATCCCTCGGTCGGCGCCGGGGCCGAAGGGGCTGCCGAGCACCGCCGCAAAGGCCACATCCGGGTTGGTCGGGTGGACGGCAATGGTCCCGATCTGACCCTCGGCTTGCCACACATGTTCCCAGTTCTCACCGGCATCGGTCGAGCGGTAGATGCCGTTGCCCTCGGCGACGTTGCCGCGAATATTGGCCTCTCCCGAACCGACCCACACCACGTTCGGGTCCGACGGCGCGACGGCGATCGAACCGATGGAGGATACCGGTTGTTTGTCGAAGATCGATGTCCACTTGCTGCCGCCGTTGACCGATTTCCACACGCCACCGGCCGCGCTGGCCGCATAGTAGGTCAGATCGTCACCGGCAACCCCCGCCACCCGAGCGACCCTGCCGCCCGCGGCGGGCCCGATGAGGCGGTATTCGAGTCCGCTGAGAGGACCCTTGTCCTTGTCCGTGTCCTCGGTCTCCTCGCCGAAAAGCAACAGCGCGATCAGCACAATGGAAAGGGTGAGAATAATTCGTCGACTCGTATTCATGGCATTTCCCTTCGCTCAGTCACGGACCGCGACCCTCAGAACTGTCGTAGCCGCCACATCAGGGGGCCTTGACGACAACCCCGTCCTTCATAACGAATATTACCCGCTCGAGCTCGGAGAGGTCCTCGAGGGGATTACCAGCGACGGCGACGATGTCTGCCAGCTTTCCGGGCTCGATGGTGCCGACGCGGTCCTCCCACTGGAGGAGCTCAGCGCCCACCCGGGTCCCAGCCTGGATGGCCTGCATCGGCGTCATCCCGGCCTCGACCAGGGAGGCGAACTCGCGCGCATTGATCAGAGGATCGTAGCCTCCGAAGTCGGAGCCCACAGCCACCTTGACGCCGGCGCGAATCGCGGCGCCGATATTGGCGAGAAACTCGTCGCGGTACTTCTTCGACAACTCGACCATCTTCTGCTGGGCCGGGCTGTCCGACCTCTCCTCGATGTAGAAATCACCGATGTAGATGGTCGGCACGAGATAGGTGCCGTGCTCCACCATCAGCCGCACACCCTCTGCATCGATGAAGGTGCCGTGCTCGATCGAACGCACCCCTGCTTTGACAGCCTGCTTGATGCCCTCGGCCGAATGTGCGTGTGCCATCACAGGCACTCCGAGGCGAGTCGCCTCCGCCACCGCAACCTCGAGCTCCTCGGGGCTGAAGTGGACATCCTTCGGGTTGTCGCCGGCTGACATGAAGGCGCCGGTCACCAGCAGCTTGATCCAGTCACCGCCGTACTTGATCTCGTTGCGAATGGCGCGGCGGACCTCGTCAACCCCATCGACAATCAGGCCGTCCGCGATCAGGTGCTGTTCAGGCGAAAAGAAATTGATGTCGCCACCGCCGCCGGTGATCGACAGATAGTGGGGTGCGACCGCGAGCCGCGGCCCTTCGAAGAGACCCCGGTCAATGGCCCGTCGAATCTCCACCGGCGCGTAGAAGACGTCCGTGTCGCCAACAATTCGAAGAGAAGTCCATCCCGCATAGAGGCTGTCCTGCACCGCCTTCAGACCCCGCAGCGCCTTGGCGGCGGACGATTCTCTGAGGTGATCGGTCTGGTAGTCGTCCTCCCTGATCAGCGGGTGGACATGGGTGTCGATCAGACCCGGGAGCAGAGTGGCCGAACCGAGATCAATGACTCGGGCGTCTGCCGGGATGATCTCGACATCACCTATCGCAACAATTTGGTCGCCCTCGATCAGGACCGCCAGATCGAGACGCGGCTGATCGCTCTTACCATCGATCAGATTCGCGGCGACGATCGCGATCGTCCCCGTCTCGGCCGCAGGCGCCGCCCCGGGAAACAGCAACATCAGGCCGAGTGCTTGAATCGCAATTATTTGCCATACGCGAGCTGACTTCGTCCTACGCATCAGGTCCCCCTTCGCCGACTTGGAGCCGGAGCAGTCCGCAATCGATGAGGTGGTACGGAGCACCCACGAATCGTAGTTGAGATTCAGATCGCTGGCTACCGGTCGGCGCTAGCTTCGCCCGCGTCGATTGTCAGCCCCTTCGCCAAAAAAGGGGGCCGAAGCCCCCTTTTGAGAAAAACGGAATAGAGATTATCTACAGTACAGCTTCCGTGGATGGCAGCGGCCGGAGCAGCACTCTGCGTTCGTGGTGCACGCGTCGCCAGTGGGTGTGCAAGTTGGACAGATGTCATCGAATCCGTCGCAATCGTTGTCAATACCGTCCTCGCAGATCTCGGTTGCGCCAGGATTGACGAAGAAGTCAGAGTCATCGCAATCGTCCCCACCACACTGCGAACCTTCAAATCCATCGCCGTCGTTGTCACAGGTGATTCCACACCCCTCGTCGATCTGGCCATCGCAGTTGTTGTCGACGTTATCGTCACAAATCTCGGTCGCGCCGGGGTTGATGGCCGGGTTGTCGTCATTACAATCCGGACCGCCGCACCATGCAGCGTCGTAGCCGTCACCGTCGAGGTCTTCGCACTCCGTCGGCGATCCCAACCACTGCGCCACCTCGCTGTAGTAGCTTGCAAAGGCGCCATCGACCGTGGCGTTATTGACTGCGTCGCAATCGTCGTCGAGGTTGGTACCGCAGGCGCCCGAGAGCTGGCCTACGACCAATCCCTGGCTATTCACAACAGGCGATCCACTGGACCCGCCCTGAGTCGCTCCCACGACATCGCGGCTGTAAATCCACGAGCCACGAGGCCAGGACGAGCAGGTTCCAGCCGTCGCGTCCACATCGTGCGTCGAATAGGCCTGCGGTGCAGCTGCAGGGTGACTGATGCGGTACAGCGTTTCGCCGTCAGAGTAGGCGACCTCGTCGGTGGTCCAGCCAAGGAAGTCAACTCCTGAGGGAACCACACCATTGAGGAGCAGTAGACTGTAGTCGCCCGTTTTGTTGGTCGCTACGACGGACGACCCGAGCATCGATGGTACGCCAACCGGATCCACCCATTGAGTCGGGCATTCTTCGCCACACGGTGAGGTCCACTGGAAATAAGTCTCGAGGGTCTCGGCCTCCCGGTCGCGGCTGATGCAGTGGTTGGCGGTCAGGAAGTAGGGCGTTCTATCGTTCGATGCGTTGTTGAGCAATCCGCCCGAGCACACGTAAACGTATGGGCGCTTGACGTACTGCATGTGGGCGACGGCATTGCGGGCCGGGTCCACGATTGATACCTGCGAATAGCAATCGCCATTCTCGACGCACGTAGCGTTGTAATCACAAAAGCTCTTGGCGAACGCGTGGAGACTCGCACCCATCTGCTGGCCAACGTGGCCGACCTCGACAATATCGAAATATGTCTGGTGCATCCTGCCGATCTTGGATGGACCGTACTGTCGCACCTGCAGGTAGACGGTTTCGCCAAAGACCATGTGCGACCAGAATTCTCCGGTGTCGAAAGGTCCAGCCCCCATATACGGTCCCGCGACCTTTCCAGCTTCATTGAAGAGATAAAGTTCGGTGTCCGGCGGCAGCCAGAAGTTGTCGAAATAGATGCGCACTCCGAAAGCACCCTCGGATCTCAGCGCCGCCGACCACACACGACCACCTTCCGGCGTGCGGGCCACCGCACCGAACGGCACGTCACTCAACGCGAAGGACGCCCCAACTGGTTTGACGACTCCTACTCGCATTGCCTCCGGCCCTTCGGCAAAACCCTCACTGGTGGCGAATTCAATCTCGGCAAAGTCCTTCGCCGAGAGCTGCACAGAGAGCGGCCGTTCGACCCCCGCCACCACCTGCTCGGCCATCAGCCAGGCGTGGAGCCCCTCGTTCTCGGCCTTCAACGCCTCTCTGTCAACGGTCGGTGCCGTCCGAAGCGGACCCAATTCGATCGATTTTCCGATCAGGGGCTTCGAGATGTCGCCAGGTCGCGGCCCCTCCGAATACGCCACTCCGGCAATCAAAAACACACACACGAATCCAAACACAACTTTCCTCATCGTTCCTCCTTTTGCTCTTGTCCCCCGGGAATTTCTCGTGACCATTGCTTCGTCAAAGCTATGACCGGGCGAGACAAAAGTCAACGTAAATATCTTATTTTGCATTATCTTAACTATAGAAGTGTTCAATTGAAAAAATTCGCAAATACACCAGAAACGACCGATTTCGGGGCCGGCCACACCGGGCCCCGTGACTTTGAATTCGGTCGTAAGGTTGGCGAGCAGCTCAGCGGCCGATCAGGAATCCAGGTCGACGGAGGTGCCGATGTTCCGCGCTATGGCCCGCTCATAGACCAGCTGTGCGGAAGCGATATCCTCCACTGCTAGCCCCAGGGATCGGAAAAGGGTGATCTCGGTCTCCGAGGTGCGACCCGGGTGATCGTCATTGAGGACCTCGCCGATCTCGGGCACGACCAGACCAGTCTCTATGAACCCCTCTTCGAGCCCTTTGATGTACTCCCCCGCCTCGTTGGCCAGCGACTCGCGGCGATCGGTGAAGAGTGTGACGCGCGGCAAGATATCGGTGTCGATCTCGCGCCACGACGGAATCGAGGCGCCCACTGCGTTGATGTGCATCCCGGGCTCGAGCATCTCGGCAAAGAGAATCGGCTCGCGGGCCGAGGTGGTGGTACAGACGATATCGGCACCGGTAACTGCAGATGCGACAGAGGCGGCGGGCTCGACAGTCACGCCGAATCGATTTGTCTGCTCCTCGGCGAACCTCCGCACCTTCTCCGCGTCCCTGCTCCACACGCGAATGGAGGAGATCTCCCGGACCTCGAGCATGGCTTCGATATGGGAACTCGCCTGGGCCCCTGCCCCCAGAATTGCAAGGATCTCTGATTCGGTCCGTGCCAAACGATCGGTGGCTAAGGCGGATACCGCCGCCGTCCTCACCGCGGTGATGGCGCCGGCCTCGCACAATGCCAGCGGTGCTCCGGTCGCTGTATCAAAGATCATCACTCCACCCTGGTGCGATTCAACCCCCAGCTCACCGGGGTTGTCGACCACACTCAAGACCTTGATCCCGAAAGGCCGGCCGGCGGCCAACGAGCCCGGCATCCAGGCCAGAACGCCCCCGCGGTCCGGGCGCAGAATGCCCGATCGCAGCGGTTGAACACCCTCGCCGTGAGAGAGATCGGAGAGAGCGTCCCCAACCACCTCCATACAGTCCCGCATCGGCAGCAGCTCTCGCACCTTGGAGTGGCTGATGATCAGCATGGCCTTCCCCTCCCCCACCAAAGCCGGACCTCCGAGCCATGTTTCGGGTGGGGATAAACCCCCGCCCCTACGAATTCTCCGCGATATCTATTGTAGGGGAGGGTTTCATTCGTTATCGGAGAACTCGTCTCTGACAGCCAATTCGAGGTTGGTGACGGAAGCATCACAGCGGCTGCAACCAGCGACAGATGTCAGCGGCAGCGATCAGCGTCCGCAGCAGCAACAGCGTCCTGTCTGATTGGAATGGAGGATTCAAATCACGACCTTGGGTTGAGGAGCCGCCAGCTCATGGTGCGAACTTGATCGAAAGCGATCATCGCATCACGTGCGGCTTTCCGATTGATCGCCCCGGCGGAGGTGAGGAGCTTCAAGTGGCTATGGTCACCTCCGGGTCGTTCATGCCCTTCCCTCAAAGCCTGTGGGCGGCCGATGTCAAGGGTGCCCCGAACCCTGCTTGCCCTTGACATCGGCCGCCCGCAGGCCACTCCTTCCGTTGAACGACCCGGAGGTGGCCATGTCGCCGCCACTGAACCTGGTCACTGCCCCTGCCCGCTGTCGTTGTATTCTGTCGCTGCCTACTGATTGCTACCGCTGTCGCCGGTGGGTCTGTTTTGGGCGGCAGTGATCAAGCATCCAAAATCGGGTGGGTGGCAAGGGGGTTCTTCTGCTAGACTTCGCGCGGAGGTGTGCACGTGGGCAAACATCACCTGATCGTGTGGTCTCTCGTCGCAGCATTGGCGCTGCCGGCATCGCCCGGCATCGCTGACGAGGAAGAGCCAGGGACCCTGCGCCCTATCGGCGGGCTGACCTTTATCGACGCGATCGAGCTCACCATCGCCAACCTCGTGGTCTACGTCACCGACAAGAAGGGACGAGCCGTCACCGATCTCACCAAGGACGACTTCCAGGTCTACCAGGACGGCAACTCCAAGCAGATTACCAACTTCAAGCTCTACACCGACGAGATCATCCGGTCCGAGTACCAGGATCCATCGAAGATTCAACTCGCAGAACCGACTCCGGCGCCCGACGATTCGGTCCCGGCGGGACCGGTACCGGTCCACCTCGTCCTGTACATCGACAACCAGAACCTCAACCCGCTCGACCGGAATCGCGTTCTTTCGCAGACCCGGGATTTCATCCGCTCGAGCCTGCACCCGCCGGCGAGAATGATGGTCGTGGCATATCAGCGGTCCTTCGAGGTGTTGCAGGAATTCACCTCGGATCCCTCGCAGGTATTGAAAGCCATGCGTTCGGTGCGCACCTACACCGGCGGTCGAACGGAGCGAGACAACGCCCGCCGGGACATCATGGACCGGATCAAGAAAATCGAGAGTGATGGGCGGGCCAACTCCAGCGGCTCGCTGAAAGTGGGTGCCGGGTCCACATATAGCGAGGTCTACGCGCTAATCGACAATTACGCCGATGAGACGATCAACGACCTCCAGTTCACCCTCGAGTCGCTGCGCCTGATCATTACCAGCCTCTCCGGTCTGCCGGGCAAGAAGGGCGTCATCTACGTCTCCAACGGCTTGCCCATGTCGCCCGGCATGGAACTCTTCCATGAGCTCAGCAGGGTCACCAACAATTCGACCGTCATCATCAAGAGTCTCGAGTACGACCGCTCGCGTCTGTATCAACAGTTGGCCACCACCGCCAATGCGCAGGATGTGACCTTTTATGCCGTCGATGCCGAGGGCCTCAGCATGGGAGACATGGGCTCGGCGGAGTACGCGACGGCGCCGGACCCAATGTCTGCTTCGGTCGGCCAACACAACTACTCGGATTCGCTCAAGTACCTTGCCGATGAAACGGGCGGCATCGCAATCACTGAAACGAACGACGTCGGACCGAGGCTCGACCTCGTGGCCCAGGACCTCTACACCTACTACTCCATCGGCTACCCGTTGCAGGCCAGCGGCCAGGACAAGGTCCACAGGGTCAAGGTCAAGCTGCGAGACGACCCGGCCTTTGCGGGCTACCAGCTCCGCTACCGATCGCGCTTCGTCGAGAAATCTCTCGCAACCAGGGTCCAGGACGCGGTGATGTCGAGCCTGGTCTACGAGATCGACGACAATCCAATCGGGGTCGACGTCGTCACCGGCACGCCGGCACCCGCAAGCGAGAAACGGTGGCTCCTTCCCACCCAGGTCTCGTTTCCCATCAACAACATTGCCATGCTCCCCGAAGGCGACGACTTCGTCGCTCGGGTGGTGCTCTTCGTCGCCGCGCGCGACACCGACGGCAAGCAATCGGACCTGGTTCGCCAGGAGCACGAGATCAGGATTCCGGCCGACCGCTACGAAGACGCCGTGAGCAAGCTCT
>Ga0316197_10000665_pt1 | contig 24121 bp, 27 predicted proteins | sample OudBiesiAoxic_MG_FD_204939 | JGI IMG/M metagenome (GOLD analysis project Ga0316197, IMG submission 204939) | Coastal sediment microbial communities from Oude Bieten Haven, Netherlands - site A oxic | ecosystem: Environmental > Aquatic > Marine > Coastal > Sediment | place: Netherlands... | reverse complement strand
TCACGGCCAGCAGGCCGATCCCTATCTGCAGCTTCCATTTGAAAGCCCCTTGCATGGGCCGCACAGTACACCGTCGGTTCTCAGACCCGTGACACGACTCCATCACGCCGCGGGTCGCCTAGTCTGCGCAGTTCTATGGCTGCCTCCTCTCCCACTGCCACCTTGTTGGTGTCGTGCCCCGACCAGCGCGGGCTCGTCGCCGCCGTCTCGAATTTCATCTTCGAGTTCGACGGCAACATCATCCACGCCGACCAGCACACCGACCTCGAAGAGGGAACGTTCCTGCAACGAGTCGAGTGGGAACTCGAAGGTTTCGGACTCGAACGCTCCGCCATCGCCGACACCTTTGCTCCGGTCGCCGCAGGTTTCGGGATGGACTGGAGCCTGCGGTTCTCCGACGACAGGGCCAAGGTCGCGATCCTCGTCTCCAAACAGGCCCACTGCTTGTACGACCTGTTGGCGCGGTGGCGGATGGACGAACTCCAAGCCGACATCCCACTCGTCGTGTCCAACCATGCCGACCTCGCGCCGGTGGCCCGTGAGTTTGGCATCGAGTTTCACCACCTCCAGCTGACCCAGGACACCAAGGCTGCCCAGGAAGCTGCCGTCCGCCGCCTGTTGGTCGAACACCACGTCGACACCGTGGTGCTCGCCCGCTACATGCAGATCCTCTCACCCGACTTTGTGGCGGCCTACCCCAACAACATCATCAACATCCATCACTCGTTCCTGCCCGCCTTCGCCGGGGCCCGGCCGTACCACCAGGCCCACGAACGCGGAGTGAAGGTGATCGGCGCCACGGCGCACTATGTGACGGTCGATCTCGATGCCGGGCCGATCATTGCCCAAGACGTAGCGGGCGTCAGCCACCGCGACTCGGTCGCCGATCTTGTCCGCTCCGGGCGCGACCTGGAGAAGGTCGTCCTCGCCAAGGCGGTACGGCTCCACCTCGACAACCGGGTGCTGGTGTACGGCAATCGCACCGTCATCTTCGACTGAACTGAGGAAGCTATGGCCTTGCAGTGTGGAATCGTCGGACTACCCAACGTGGGCAAGTCGACGCTGTTCAACGCGCTCACCAAGGCCGAGATCCCGGCTGAGAACTACCCCTTCTGCACCATCGATCCCAACGTTGGCGTCGTGCTCGTCCCCGACCTCCGCGTCGCTGAGATCGCCGCAATCGTGCAGCCCGAAGAGATCGTCCTCACGGCAATGGAGTTCGTCGACATCGCCGGGTTGGTGAGCGGGGCCTCTCGCGGTGAGGGCCTCGGCAACAAGTTCCTCACCCACATCCGCGAGGTCGATGCGATCGCTCACATCGTGCGATGCTTCGACGACCCCGATATCGCCCATGTGACCGGGAGTGTCGACCCGCTCAACGACGTCGAGATCATCAACACCGAGCTGGCTCTCGCCGACGAAGAAGCCGTCGAACGGGCACTCGAGCGGTACGGCCGCAAGGGCCGCTCCGGCGACAAGGACGCTCAGGCCGTCGCCAACGTCCTCGAACGGGTCCGGGATCACCTCGATGAGGGCAAGCCGGCCCGATCGCTCGGGCTCAAGGCCGAGGAGCGCGCCATGCTGGCAGAGCTGCAGCTCCTCACCCTCAAGCCGGTGCTCTATGTTGCCAATATCGAAGAGGCCGCCGACCACGACAATGCCTACGTCCACGCTCTCGAAGCCCACGCCGCCGCCGAGAATGCCGACATCGTCGTCATCTGCGCTGCCATCGAGGCGGAGATCGCCCTGCTCGACGATGCCGACAAGGCGGAGTTCCTGGCCGATATCGACGAAACCGAACCAGGGCTCAATCGGGTCATTCGGGCTGCCTACCACCTACTCGACCTTGGCACATTCTTCACAGCCGGTGAGAAGCAGGCTCGGGCCTGGACCTTCCGCCACGGTATGAAGGCACCACAGGTCGCCGGCCGAATCCATACCGACTTCGAGCATGGCTTCATCCGGGCCGAGGTCGTCAACTACCGAGACTTCGTCGCACTGGGCGGCGAACTCGCGTCCAAAGAAGCGGGCAAGTGGCGCCTCGAGGGCAAGGACTACGTGGTCCAAGAGGGTGACGTCATCTACTTCCGGTTCAACGTCTAGCAGGCGGAGAGTGAGCCCATGATCTGGCGGATGTTCTCTCGACCGGTTGCAGGTCTTGGCGTGCTCGTGGCCCAGGTTCTGCGCGCCGCCCACCGTGAGGACCTCCCGACACTCCAGAACCAAGATCCATCCGGCTGGTTCGGCGACCCCGGTCTTCCGCCGCTTCGCCTCGTCGTTCTCGGCGATAGCTCCGTCACCGCCCCAGGCGTTGAGCCACTCGACGACGCGTTCGTGCGGAGACTTGCCCGATATCTGTCTGATCGACATCGCGTCGAGTTGATCTCCGTTGCCGTCGGGGGCGCCAAAGTGAGTGACGTGCTGCGTGACCAACTCGAACCGGCGTTGACGCTCGCTCCCGACCTCGTCATCGTCTCGGCGGGTGCCAACGATGCGCTGCGGGCGACCCCGGTGGCCCGCTTTGAGAGCGACTACGAAGACATCGTCTCCCGCCTGGTCGCGGACGTGCCCATGGTCGGCGTTTCCGGTTTGGGCGACCTCGGAATGGTTCCCCGCCTTCCCACCCCGGTTCGGGCCTACGTCAGTGTTCGGGCCCGTTCATTCGACCATGCGATTCGCCGAGTCGTCGCGCGCTACCCCGGCGTCTACAAGACACGGGCCTGGGGCGAGTTCTGGACCCCATTCGAAACCGAGGCGGACGAAGCCTTCGCTGCCGACATGTTCCACGCCAGCGGCCGCGGACACAGCCTGTTTGCTACGTCGATGTTCCCGGTGATCGACGCCCTACTCGACGATCGGGATCGTGCCTGAAGCGACGTTCTGGTGAGGCCATCCGACGAGAAAGTCCCTGATCAGCGAGGTCACAGTTCCGACCACGCTGGCGTTGTAGCCGTCAGGAACGATCAGATCGGCGTACCGCTTTGAGGGCTCGACGAACTGGAGGTGCATCGGACGCACCGTCCGCAAGTACTGCGTCAGCACGGAATCGACGGTTCGGCCTCGTTCGATGATGTCACGCCGCAGCCTCCGCATCAGGCGCAGATCGGCGGCAGTGTCGACGTAGATCCGCAGGTCCATCAACTCGCGCAGCTCTGGCTCGGCGAGGACGAGGATGCCTTCGATGATGATGACCTGCTCGGCATCCACCCGAACCGTCGCATCGGTGCGGCGGGTGTGGGTTGAGAAGTCGTAGACGGGGCGCTGGATCGAACCGCCGGCCCGCAATTCCTCGATGTGGCGAACCAGGAGTTCGGTTTCCAGCGAATCTGGGTGATCGAAGTTGACCTTGGCTCGCTCTTCGAAGGGGATCTCTGCCTGCACCCGGTAGTACTGGTCGTGTTGGATCAGGGCCACCAGGTCGTCGCCGACTGCGTTGACCACCGCCTCGGCAATCGTCGTCTTGCCCGATCCTGAGCCACCAGCCATCCCGATGATGAGGGGGCGCTGCTCACCGTCTGTTGGCCAGCGGTGATGAGCGTCGCCGATGTTGATGTCGATCGCCACGTCTGCCTCGCTGGCTTGGCTGACGTCAAGTTAGCAACGTGAAGTGCCCAGCCCGAACCGGCCCTGCCGGATTCTCCAGGAACAGGATGAGCGCTATCTTCCCGAAAGGCGGTGGGGCAATCGGCGTCGGCGCTCCACCCGCCGAAGAGACGCCGGTCATCATGATCGCGGCGAGAGCGATCCAAATAGCAACGGACCACTAGTCCCCAACCCGGGTTCATACATGCCACCTGCAAGCAAAGACTTCACCCCCGAACTTCGCTCCGACGTGATACGCCGGCGCCTGTTCACGGTCTCACGGGACGTCGGCCTTCTCCTCCTGCTCACCTTGCTGGCGCCGATCCTGGTCGCCGTCGCGCTGTTCATCGACGCTGTGCGTTGGGTCGTGACCAGGCGCCCCTTTATGGGGGTGAGGTCGCTCGCATTCCTCTGGGTCTTTCTCGCAGCCGAGATGGTGGGGCTGCTGTGGTTGACAGCCCAGTGGGTGGGCACCGGATTTGGAGCCAGCTCGAGCCGCATGACTGCCGCCGCCTGGCGGGTGCAGACTTGGTGGGGACGGACGCTGTTCACCACCGTTGAAAGACTCTTCGCCCTTGACGTCGTGGTCGAGGACCTCGAGCTCGTCCGTCCGGGTCCGATCGTGGCACTGTTTCGCCACGCCAGCATCATCGACAACTTGCTCCCGGCGACGCTGCTCAGCGACCAAGCCGGGCTGAGGATGCGCTGGATCATCAAGCGAGAACTGCTCTCCATCCCGGCCCTGGATGTGGGCGGCAAGCGCCTCCCCAACTACTTCGTCGACCGTTCCGCCGACGACCCCAGTGTGGAACTGAGCCGGATTCGAGCGCTCGCGAACGACTTGGGAGAAGACGAAGGAGTTCTCATCTACCCAGAGGGCACCCGGTTCACGGCGGCGAAACGCACCAGGGCCATCACCCGTCTCGAGGAGAGCGAACCCGAGCTCGCGCAACGGGCGCGAGGGATGCACTTCGTGTTGCCGCCCCGAACCGGCGGAGTGCTGGAGCTGCTCGATGCCGGCACCGACGTTGTTGTCTGCGCCCACGAGGGACTCGGCGGCTTCGCCAGCGTCGCCGACATCTGGTCGGGGGCCCTCCTTGGCAGGGTGGTCCGAGTGCGCTTTTGGCGGATTTCGGCCAGTGAGATCCCTCACGGCCGCGAGGATCGAGTCACCTGGCTGTATGACCTATGGGAGAGCGCCGACGACTGGATCGCCTCGCTCCAGGCCCAACGGAACTAGATGTCTGCTGAGCAATGTCAGTTTGGCCTCGCGTCCAAGGTGGAGACTGGGCCTTCTCAGGTCCGGGCGAGCCCCGCACGCCAGTAGCTCAGCAGCCTCCTAAACGCCTTGGAGTGTGACGTCACCGGATACGGTGTTCGCCCGCACCACGATCTCCGCTTCAGGCGGGCTGCCGTCGCCCTCCGGGAGACGGTTGCGCAACTTGCCCGACAGCGACTGCAGGTCGACGTCAATCCGTCGCCGTGGCGGAATGCCCACCTTGAGGTTGCCCGAGAGGGTCTTCGCAGACAGCTCCTGACCCAAGAGGCTGCGAATGATGAGGTTGCCGCTGGCGGTGCGTAGCGAGACCGACCCGCCGACCCGGTTGATCGAGAGGTCCCCCGATGCGGTGTTGGCACTCACATCACCGTCGACCGACCCGACCCTGACGTCACCGGACGCCGTGCTCGCATCGAGACGGCCCGCAACATGCTCGAGGGTGACATCCCCGGATGCTGCCTTCACCGTGGCATTGCCTTCAACCCGGCCGACGCGAATGTCGCCACTCGCCACGGCCGCATCGAGGTCGGCGACGGCGAGAGCGACGTGGATATCGCCGGAGCCGCAGCGAGCGTGGAGCTCGGTTCCCGCCGGAGCCGTGATCGTGACATCACTTGACCACAGCCGCCGCAAGAAGCCGCCGCGGGGCGGGCCGATGATGACGGTGTCGCCGACCTGTTCGATCTCGACTTGCTCGGATGAGCCATCCAGCCGAACCTCGATGACTCCGGCCCCACCCTCACGAAGAGTGATGTCGCCCGACGTGGTGCTGACTTCCACCCGGGGCCGATCCCCGATGGAGAATTGCTCGTGGCGGTCACTCATGTTTCAAACGTCCCGGTGTAGCGACGGCGGGGGCGCTGTTTGGCCCCTTGGGATGAGAGGCTCTTCACCACGTAGGTATTGATCGAATCGCCGCTGCTCCCCGCAGCTGCCTCGAGTTGCTCCTTGAGGGCCCTTGGCAGGCGAACCGTCATTCGTGCCTCGAGTTCTTCGGTTGCGAACGAACTCGCTACCTCGCTCTGGCGCACCACAACGTTGGGCTCGCCATCAGCAACAACCAATTCGACGACGAGATCTGGCAATTGAGCCGCGACCTCAGCCACGGCTTGTCCGGCAAGGTCCCAGGCTCCCTGGCGAAGCGCAGGCGTTAGGGCAATCCGCAACGCTTCCCCGGCCGCCTCCACGGCAGGGTCACCTCCACCCAATTGCATCTGCGCTTCCAGAGCCGCTTCGACTTCACTAATCACGCTCGAGGTGTCCATGGTCGTGTGCTCGTCCTCTTTCAGTTGCCGTTGGTGTGGTCTTCGGAGATCAGCCGAAGCAGACGCCGTCGCTCTGCGCCTCGCCGAGTCTCTTTGATCATGTTCTCGTGAATCGCCTTGACGGCGTCCGGGTTGTTGTACCACAACATGCTGTCCTCCTGCCGCTTGTCCCGACACTGGGTTGATGTCATCATGATGTCATAGTGATGTCACAAAGTCAACCCCCTTTCCGAAGACAAGCCGCTCCCCGTTCCACGGCCCGCAGCCGAGTAGCCCGAGTAGAGTGAGGGGCGGAACCCACTCCGGGGAGTTCGGGAACGCCGAGCTGAGAGGGTGACCGGCTGGGCCAGCGGGCCCGAGACGTCGCCGACCCGTGGAACCTGAACTGGGTAATGCCAGCGGAGGAAGCGCGTGGAAACGTCACCACCACCGACACCAAGTTATGCAATCGTGCTCGCCGGCGGTGATCCGGTCGATCCCCGATTGGCCTCTCGCCTCCCGGCCGGGGCCAGGGTCATCGCGGCCGACTCTGGCTTGGCTCAGGCCAAACTGCTTGGTCTCACCCCCGACCTCGTGATCGGCGACCTCGACTCGGTTGATCCGACCGACCTAGCGGAGGCCCAGGCTGCGGATGTACCCGTCGAACGTCATCCCGAGGACAAGGACGCCACCGATCTCGAGCTGGCACTCGATCGTGCCGCCTCGATGGGACACAGCAACGTGATCCTGATCGGAGGCCACGGCGGACGACTCGACCACCTGCTCGGCAACGCCCTCGTGCTGACCTCCGATCGCTTTGGCGCCATGCACATCGAGTGGTGGATCGGTGACACCCGCGTCGTGGTAGCGCGATCCGGGGAGCGAGCCCGTCTCGCCGGAACCTTCGGTGACGTGGTGTCGCTGATCGCGGTCGGGGGCCCAGCCCACGGCATCGCAACCGAGGGCCTGCGCTGGCCGCTCGACGACGAGACCTTGACCCCGGGATCAACTCGCGGCATCTCCAACGAGCTGACCAGCAGCGCGGCTCACGTGACCATCGATTCCGGTGTGCTGCTCCTGATCCACGAAGGAACCCCGATATGACGCACAAACTCATGCTCGCTGCTGTGGCGCTCATCGCCTCTACCACGATGCTTTCTGGTTGCGGTGATGACGGCGCCGCCTCAGGCGAGGCCGCCGTCGAGGAGATCGTCCTTGTCACCCACGATTCATTCGCCATTCCGGACGATGTGCTCGCCGCGTTCGAAGCAGAAACGGGCGTTGCCGTGCGGGTGCTGCGCTCCGGCGATGCGGGGGCCACCGTCAACCAGGCGATCCTGACCAAAGACAACCCAATCGGCGACGTGCTCTTCGGCGTCGACAACACATTCGTCTCCCGGGCGCTCGACGCCGGCATCTTTCGAGCCTACGAGTCGCCCGGACTGCAGGACGTCCCTGCTGATCTCCGCATCGACGCTGCCTACCGAGTGACTCCGATCGACGTCGGCAACGTGTGCCTCAACTATGACAAGGCGGCATTTGGCGGAGATAACGTCGCGGTACCGACCTCGCTCGACCAACTCACAGAAGCCGACTACGCCGGGAGCCTCGTCGTTCAGGACCCGACGACGTCCTCGCCGGGCTTGGCGTTCCTCCTCTCCACCGTCGCCGCCTTTGGCGAGGAGGGCGAATACACCTGGCAGACATACTGGAGCGAGCTCATCGCGAATGACGTCTTGGTGACCTCGGGATGGGAAGAGGCCTACAACGGTTCGTTCTCCGGCGGCTCCGGCCAAGGCGACCGGCCGCTGGTCGTTTCCTATGCCTCTTCTCCCCCTGCCGAGGTCATCTTCTCAGACCCGCAGCCTGCTGAGGCGCCGACCGGCGTCATCACCGACGGGTGCTTCCGCCAAATCGAGTTCGCCGGGATCCTCGAGGGGACTGCCGCCGGCGCCGCCGCTGAGGACTTGATCGACTTCATGCTGTCGCCCACATTCCAGGAGGCGATTCCCCTCAACATGTTCGTCTACCCGGCAAACGCAACCGCCGAACTGCCTCCCGAGTTCGTCGAACACACCACATTGCCCTCAGCCACCCGAACTCTCGACCCGGCCGTCATCGACGCCAACCGAGACCGGTGGCTGCGGGAATGGATCGAGCTCGTCCGGTGACGCCGGGCTCACAGCGCCGGTGGCTGACCGCCTTGATGGTGGCGGTGCCGCTGTTGTTCTTTGGGTACTTCTTCGTGTACCCGCTCTTGGCGATCCTTTCGACCAGCCTGACCCTCGACGGCAGCGTCGACCTCGCCGTCTTCGGCGAGGTGATCGCCGATCCAACCTTCCAGTCGATCGCGTGGTTCACACTCTGGCAGGCCGTGGTGTCCACCATCCTGACGCTCGTCGTCGGACTCCCTGCCGCCTACGTCATTGCTCGATATGACTTTCCCGGCAAGGCCTGGGTCCGGGCCGGGGTGACGATCCCCTTCGTGCTCCCAACCGTGGTCGTCGCGACCGCCTTTCTGGCGCTGCTCGGACCGAGCGGCCCCGTCGGCGTCGATCTGCGCGGCACCATCTGGGCCATTCTGTTCGCCCATGTGTTCTTCAATGTGGCCGTAGTCGTGCGCACCGTTGGCTCGATGTGGGAGCGTCTCGACCCTCGATTGGAGGAGGCGGCAATGACCTTGGGGGCGGGACGGCTGCGCGCCTTTCGCGAGGTGACCCTGCCGCTCCTCGCTCCGGCCATTGCCTCCGCCGCTTCGATCGTCTTCCTGTTCACCTTCACATCCTTTGGCGTCATCCTCATCCTTGGCGACCTTCGTCACGCCACCCTGGAGGTCGAGATCTGGCGTCAAACGACGGCGTTCCTCGACCTGCCGATCGCCGCGGTGTTGTCGATCCTCCAATTGCTGGCCGTCAGCGCGATGCTGCTGCTCTATTCGCGGTACCAGCAACGCCGCGCCATCGAGCTGAATCTCCGGCCCACGAGCGAGACGGCGCGACGCCCCCGCAACTCACGACAGTGGGCGCTCGTGGCCGTGACCCTGAGCGGGCTTGGCCTTCTGCTGGCTGGTCCCCTCGTGGTGCTCGTCGCACGATCGCTGCGCACCAACGGGCGGTTCAGCTTCGACGCCTATCGCGGGCTCGGTGACGAGGCAAGCAGCGCTTTGTTCGTGGCGCCCGCCGAGGCCATCCTCAACTCGCTCGAGTTCGCCGCTGCAGCGACCTTCGTCGCCCTCCTCATCGGCATGATGGCCGCAGCCGTGATCGCCTATCGGTCCGGCCCGGCAACCCGAGCCTTCGACGCCATGCTGATGCTGCCCCTCGGCACCTCGGCCGTCACCATCGGGTTCGGATTCCTGGTGGCCCTGGACGCACCGATTGACTTGCGTACGTCGATATGGCTGGTGCCGATAGCACATGCTCTCATCGCCATCCCGTTCGTCGTGCGCACCACGGTGCCGGTAATGCGCAGCGTCCGGCATCGGCTGCGTGAGGCCGCCTCCGTGCTGGGAGCGTCACCATCGGCTGCCTGGAGGGAAGTGGACCTCCCCATCGTGGCCCGCGCCGCCTTTGTCGGAGCCGGCTTTGCCTTTGCCGTTTCGCTCGGCGAGTTCGGTGCGACCTCTTTCATCGCCCGCCCGGACTCCCCGACGCTGCCCGTCGCCATCTTTCGCCTGCTCGGTCAACCGGGATCCGTCACCTTCGCCAGAGCCATGGCACTCGCCACCATCCTCATGGTCCTGACGGCAGCCGTGGTTGCCGGCATCGATCGGCTCCGCATCGGCGATCTGGGCGATTTCTGATGCTGCGACTCCGAGGCCTCACCGTCCACTACGGCGACCACATCGCCCTGGCCGACCTCGACCTCGACGTGGCTGATGGTGAGGTGATGGCAGTCATGGGACCGTCGGGGTGCGGGAAGACCACCCTGCTGCGGGTCATCGCGGGCCTCGAAGACGCTCAGGCCGGATCTGCCACGTGGGACGGCACCTCCCTAGACGGCACGCCCCCCTATCAGCGTGGATTTGGGCTCATGTTCCAGGACTACGCCCTCTTCCCTCATCGCACCGTCGCACAGAACGTTGCATTTGGGCTTCGTATGGGAGACACCGATCCCGCCGACGTCACTGCCCGCGTCGATGACGCACTCGAGAAGGTGGGTCTCGCCGGCTACGGCGCCCGCAGCATCGGCAATCTCTCTGGCGGAGAGCAGCAGCGGGTAGCGCTGGCCCGAACGCTGGCACCATCACCGCGACTGGTCATGCTCGACGAGCCAATCGGCTCACTCGACCGAACGCTGCGAGATCGACTCATTGCCGAGATGAGAGAGTTGTTCGCCGAGCTGGCCCTCACCGTGCTGTACGTGACCCACGATCAGGGCGAGGCCTTCGCCGTCGCCGATCGGGTCGCGGTCATGAGAGCCGGCGGGATCGAGCGAGTCGGCTCCCCTGAGGAGATCTGGTCGGATCCCCGGACGGAGTTCGTCGCCCGGTTCATCGGCCTCGACAGCATCACCACGGCGGTCGTGAGCAATGGGACGATCGATCTCGGCTGGGGAACGTTCGCCTCCCCCGCGCCCGACGGAACCTATCGGATTGTGCTCCCGCCGCAAGCGTTTGCCCTCAACTCGGAGTCCGCCATCAGGGCAACGGTACGGACGGCGTCATATCGCGGCGGGGACTATGACATTCGAGCTCGCCTCGGCAGCGACGACATCGTGGTGACCAGCAGCACGGCGGCACCCCCCGGGACCGCCGTCGGTGTCACCGTCGACCCAAGCCGCTTCATCGTCCTCGCCGACTGAGCCGGGCGGTTCCGCTGCGAAGGGCCGACCTGGCCTTTCCCTCAGTCAACCAGTTCCGAGGTGAAGACCACCCGACAGAACTCCTCGTTGAGTTCCAGCGCCGTCACCCTGGCCAACTCGCGGGCTCGCAGGATCTTTCCATCCAATCCAGACAGATCAAAGGTGTGGGTTGCGTCGATGACAAACAGCACCTCGTAGCCCATATCACTAGCCATTCGAGCCGTCGTTTCGCAGCACATGTTGGTCTGAATGCCACAGATAGCGATGGCGCTGATCTCGTGCTGGCTGAGCCAGGAATGGAGATCGGGGTCGCCGAAGAACGCCGAGTGCACCGACTTCGAGACGAGAAGATCGGGCTTACCTTTGACGATGTCCTTGAACTCGTTGCCCTCGGTGCCGGGTCGAAGCGGTGAGTTCAAGGCGGTGGAGTCGTGGCGTACGTATACCACCGGCCAGCCCTGCTTGCGCCACGCCTCGAGCAAGAGTCCGATGTTGGATTCACAATTGGGGTTGTTCCGTGGTCCCCAATGGGTGTCGTCATCGAAGCCCTTCTGTACGTCGATCACCAACAGAGCAGTGCTGTTCGCCCAATCACTCACGATCTCGATCCCTCCTCGGATAGAACGTCTCGCACGTGACCACGCTAGTGCGCATCACCTCGGGCCGGCCAAGCATTCCTTGCCCCAACCTCACGCCGTGGCGATGACACCCTCATCGGTGGCAAGGTACTGCACCTTCTGGTCGTGCGGTTCACGAGGGAGTCGATCAACCACCAGCGCGGCCGGGCACACCCCAACCGTGACGGCGGTGGCGGACAGCCGACTCAGGAGCTCGTCGAAGTACCCGGCACCGCGACCCAGCCGCGTTCCCCACAAATCGAATGCGAGCCCGGGAAGCAGAAGAATGTCGATGTCTCCCGGATCGACCTCTGGAGCGGCGCGGTGGGGCTGGAGAAATCCGAGCCGATGCACCTCGAGCGGACCGCCGAGTTCATGCACGGTGAGCGCCCCCCCTCGGTCGGGGGTGCGGGTGGCCACGAACCGACAGCCCAGCTCGGTGCCTTGTAGGGGGACGAGGTCGGCCTCGTCACCAAGCGGTAGGTAGAGGAGAGCAACGGACGCCCGTTGCAGAGGCGCCCACTGCTCGAGATACGACCGGACCTGGCCGGAGAGTGTGGCGAAATCCAACCCGGCGCGGGTTGACCGAGCCCAGTCTCTCCATTCGTCTTTGCTGCCCGACGATGGCGGTTGGGCGGCCACCCTCAGCCCAACAGCCGGGGGCCGAGCTTGGCGAACTCGTCGTCTGAGGAGAATGGAACGAGGTAACCATCTTCGCTGCGGATCAGGTTGAGGTTGTCGGCGACATCCTCGATCTTCAACGGACCTTCTCGGTCGGGGTGCTGGAAGTAGCCATCGCACAACCCGACGAAGATCCGACTGACCGATCCGCCGCCCACCGACCAGATATCTCCGGTGTATTCACATTCCTCCGAGCAGAGATAACCAACGGCGGGAGCCACCGACGCCGGATCAAAGCGATCCGCCTTGTCACCCAACAACTCCTCAGTCATACGGGTGTGGGCGATCGGGGCAATGGCGTTGACCTTGATGTTGTACTTGGCGCCTTCGAGCTTCAGGACGTTCATGAGCCCTACCAGCCCGGCCTTGGCGGCCCCGTAGTTGGCTTGACCGAAGTTGCCGAACAAGCCGGACGCTGATGACGTCATGACGATGCGGCCGTAGCCCGCCTCCTTCATGTGGCGAAACGCCGGCTGGGTGACGTAGAAGGCACCACGCAGGTGGACGTCGAGCACTGTGTTCAGCTCGTTCCAGTCCATTTTGGCTAACGAGCGGTCGCGCAGGATGCCGGCGTTGTTCACCACGATGTCGATGCGCCCGTACTCGTCGACTGCCTTGGCGACGATGGCAGCCCCGCCCTCGGTCGTGGCAACGGATGAGTACTCGGCAACGGCTTCACCGCCCGCCGCCCGTATCTCAGCGACCACATCGTCGGCGGCCGAACTACTGGCGCCTTCGCCGTGGACCGACCCACCGAGGTCATTCACCACGACGGCCGCGCCGCGACTCGCCAACAACAGCGCATGAGCGCGCCCCAACCCGCCCCCGGCGCCGGTGACCACGGCGACACGGTCCTGGAAATCGATCATCGGCCCTCCCCTGTGACGGTGTGCGTTTCACGCACGATAGTGCCCAAGAGACTCCCCTCTACCATGGACCGCATGGTCCAGCCCCTGCACCCGCCGCCGTCTTTACCACGGTTCTCCCGGCGGATCGGCGTCGTGTTCGTTGCCGGGTTGATGGGGGCAATAGCGCTGCTCGGCGGCAACCTGGAAGGTCACGGCACCGGAACCGAGCCAACAACGGTCACGGCGGGATCGTTGTTGGCTCCACTCCGACCCGTTCACAACGACGACCCTGCCGTGATCTCACCCTTCCGGCCGTAGACCCCGTCGACTGCTGTTCGGCTCGTTGCCTTCAACCTTTGCTGTGTCGCCGCCCTACCATCGCGCCCAATGGAGGCAAGGGACGAGCAGGTCAGAATCCGGCCCCTCCCCCCCGATTCGCCCGAGGGCGCTCCCCCGGGTGGAAACGCACCGCCGTCGCGGCGTTGGGTGCCGCTCGCCGTCGCGGTGGGCGCGTTGATCGTGTTTGGGGTGGGCGCTGCTGTGTTTGGGGGCGATGCCGCCTCCGATGGCGGGGGCGGTGCAGTCGACGGTGCCGCGGAAACCACCACATCGACAAGCATCCTGCCGTTGGCCAGTAACGCCTCATCGACAACGGCCGCGCCGACGACCACGGTGCCGCCCACCCTCGAGGACCTCCTGCCCGGCACCAAATCTGGGCTCACTGCCGTGTTCCGCGACGGGCGGTTCGGAACCGTGGCGCGTTGGGAGGCGAAGAGCACCATCCCCTCGTTCCTCCCTCTCACCGCGAGACCCGACCTGGCCTCATTCGACGCATCGGCAGAGTGGCTCGCCTACCTGTCGTACTTCCGAACCGACGCGAGCCTTCACCTCGGCTTGCCCGCCACGAGTCAACCAGCCCAGTTCATCGGCGTGTCCGGTACCGCCTGGCACCCCACCGACCCGCTTCGCATCGCCTGGACGGCTCGACTGCCGACCGCCGAAACGGCGTACCTGTACGAAGGTCTCGTCGATCCCAGCACGCAGGAGCTCGTGGTGACCCGCCAGGTGGCTGAAGTCTTCCCGACCGAGGCGCTAGTGGCGTGGGGAGATTGGGGGTTCCTCCTTGAACGCCGCGCCTTTCTCGACCCTTCCTACGCGGTGAGTGTGCCGCTGACCCAAGACCCCAGCAGCTCCCGGCTGGTGGAAGTCGCCCTGGTGACGGCGCTCGACGTCGAGGGACAACGCATCGCCACCGCGCCGGCAGGCTTCCTCGACGCCACAGACGAAGGCATGATTCTCCTCGCCTCGACGGTCGAGGCCTACGAGGAGGTCATCAGCAGTGGTGAAGAGGACCTGACCACACTCGGTGTTGATCCGGCCGCAGTGAAGCCCGTACCGAGCGGGATCTTCCTGGCCGACCCAGACCTCGATTTGGTCGACTTCACGACCAACAGCCCGCTCCGGCCCGAACGTACCCATCGGCTGACCACCGATGGACAACACGTGATTGAGGTCCACCAAGACTCCGGCACCATCACGACGTACGACCTGACCGGGAGGGGGGTTCAAATCGTGTCACTCGGGTGGCCGGCCGATATCGTCGGCTTGACTGCGGACGATCAGTTTCTCGTCGCTCAAGACGCGAGGGGCACCGGCGACCTGATCTTCATCGATTGGCAGTTCGGCCGCATCATCCCGGTTCCGCTTGGCGTCGGCGTTGCCGTTGCCATCGATCTCCGCTGATCCCAGGGTCAGTCAAGCGCCGCCCGCAGCTGGGTCGCGAGGTTCCCGCGATCTTCGACCATGACAGCGCGGAGATCGAGCCAACCCGCCATTGCGCCAAGTTCTGTCGCCAACGCGCGGCCGACCACTGCGGCGTCGTAGCCGTCTTCGACGAACGACCCGCGAGCCCAGAGGCGGCCGCCGGCTCGGTCCGCCTTGAGGTCAACCCGACCGACGAGTGATCCGTCGAGCAGGAAAGGCAACACGTAGTAGCCGTGGATGCGGTCCGGTTCTGGAACGTAGATCTCGATCCGATAGTGGAACCCGAACAGACGCTGGGTCCGGTCGCGTTCCCACACAAGTGAGTCAAAGGGGCTGAGCAGGGCTGCCCCGCGGATCTTTCGAGGCTGCCGCGCAGCGGGGTGCAGGTAGGCAGGCTGTGCCCAGCCGGGAACCTCGGCCGCGATGAGCTCACCAGATGCCACCAACTCAGCCAGGACCGGCCGAGCCAGCGGAACCTTCAGCCGGTAATAGTCGGCGAGGTCCTTCGCGGTGCCGATGCCATGATGCGCCGCGCTGAGGAGCAGCAGTTCGCGGTAGGCCTCGACCCTGGTCGGAGCTGGTGCGTTGAGGTACTCGGCGCGGATGACGCGTTCGGGGAGGTCGTAGACCCGGCCGAACCGGTGGTCCCGATACGCAGTGATACGGCCACAGGCGAACAGCCAATCGAGCGCTACCCGGCCCTGTCCGTGACCCCACCAGGGGCCGGTGCGCGCCCCCGGATCCGAGAGCTGAGCCACGGTGATAGGTCCGCGTAGCGCGATCTCGTCGTAGACCGTTTCGATGTAGCCGGGGTGCTCAGCCTCGAGGCTACGGGTGCGACCCCACGGCTCGAAGGCGTCCATCCGCCAGCGAAACAGCCGGTAGCGGTCGGCGGGGAGCAACGACGCGGCGTGACCCCAATACTCATAGATTTCGCCGCTGCCGGCAGTGTATCGATCCAGGGCATCGCGGTCGTAAGGACCGAGGCGTGAGAACATCGGCAGGTAGTGCGAACGGCTCAGCACGTTCACGGAGTCGAGTTGGAGCACCCCGACATCTCCCATGGTTCGCCGAAAGTGCCGGACATCAACTCGACCCTTCGGCCGCCCCGTCGCGAAACCCTGGGCGGCCAGGGCGATGCTGCGAGCGGCGTTCGGTTGGATGGTGACCACAGCGGTTCTGTCCCGATAGCAACGGCGAGCGCCGCTAAGTTACCCGCATGAAACAACGGCTGCTCGCCACGATCCGCACCGTCATCGCGGTGCCTACCTTCTTCGTGTTCACGCTGGCCGCATCGGCCTACGTGCTGATCGTTGTTGCCGTCCGACCCCACAGCCCCCACGTCGACACCGTGATCCAGCTGTGGTCTCGCTTGTTCCTCAGCGTTGCGCCCATCACCTGGTCGGTGGAAGGACGCGACCGGGTCGACCCCGACGCGCAATACATCTTCGTGTCGAACCACCTTTCCAACTTCGACGTTCCGCTGCTGTTTCGTGCCATCCCCAACCGTATTCGCTACATGGCGAAGGCCGAACTCTTCAAGATCCCCTTCCTGGCCCAAGCCATGAGCCGAATGGGCATCATCAAGATAGATCGGGGTGCCGGGCGGTCGGCCCACGCCGGAATCAACCGGGGCGTTGAACTGGCCACCGAGCAGGGCTACTCGCTCATCGTGTTCCCCGAGGCGACCCGAGCGCGCGACGGGCAGTTCCACGGGTTCAAGAAGGGGGCGTTCCGGATCGCCATCACCAATGGGCTTCCTGTCGTCCCCGTGACTATCTACGGGACCTGGGAGGTGTGGCGACCCGGCGCCTGGGTGTTCTACCCGGGCCGCGCCAATGTTGTCATCCACGATCCGATTCCGGTTGAGGGGCTCACGGTCGCCGATATCGACACGGTGCGCCAACAAACCCACGACATCGTGCTGGCCTCGTTCAACGAGATGCGGGACCAGGCCGCGGACTGACCAGAAGCGGCCACCAGGCGTGGATCAGTCGATGGAGTCGGCGCCGGTGTCGACCGCGGGATCCACTGTGGTGCCACGACGTTCGTGAACGATCTGATCGATCCACAACAGAACGGCGGCGAGGGCCGCACCGGTGCCGATCACGACGGCGACGCCGAGCGCCGGGCTACGAGGCAGCAACACGAGATAGAGCTGAGCGCCAACCAGCATCGCTCCCAGGACAAGGAACGTCGTGGCAACAGTGCGCATCGTCAGTTTCCCCTTCATCGTGCTGTGGGTGATGTGATCGACCCGTCATGCCGGCGAGTTGAGCAATGTCTGCCATCTCAGTCATATACCCCGGTCAGGAAGGTGCGCTCGTCGCTCACTTCGCAGAGAAAGGCCCCGGCGGAGGTCACGATCTGATAGCGATCCCCGGGTCCCTCACCTTGCCACCAGCGACCCACCCGCCGCCAGGGACCCGCCCATGACAGCACCGACTCCCAACGCGAGCCCAGTCGGACCCGAACCGGCATCCCCGCCTCCCATTCGACCTCGAGCGGCACCGGCTCAGGGGGAACCAACGCCGGAGCCGGCGAGGGCGTCTGCCCCGGCCAAGGAGCCGCCGGGTCACGTTCGGGTTGCGGCACCTCCTCTCCCCAGCGGTACCAAGCCACCCGCTCTGCGGGATCTCGACCCCCTTGGGGGATTGCCTGAAGCACTCCGTCCATGCCAACGATTGCCTGGGTCTGGGTCAGGACCCGATCCGCTTCTGCCGCACTCCGGGCGTCTTCATGTAGCGCCAGCTGGCGGCCTTCTCCCGAGACATCGGCGGGTGCGATCCGTAGTCGAACCAGGCCACCGCGGATCCCCGGCCCGCTGTGAAACCGGGCATGATCGAGCCAGGCCCGCAACTGCCAGCGCACTCGTTCAGCGACGGCCTCCTCTGTGAAGGGATCCGAGCTGCGCCAGGTTCGGATCCGAATCGACCCGTCATCGGCTTCCGCCTCGATCTCTACCCGATGGGGGGCAACCCCGTGTGCCTCGAGTTCCACCATGAGCCGGTGAGCGAGTCCGCGCGCCTCGAACGCGGCCTGCTCCAAACTCTCCAACGGTGGGGAGAACCGGTCCTCGACGGCTAGGTCGGACGGAATCTGACGCGGGTTGGCCGGGCGATCATCACCATGCGCCAGACGGTGCGCGGCCAGTCCATCGGGGCCAAAGCGAGAGACGATGGCTTCTCGGGGTAGCCGAGACAACTCCCCCAGCGTGGTGATCCCCAGCCAGCGGAACGTCGCGGCAAGCTCCTCCTTGCCGAGTGTGGCGATGTCGAGCGAGCCAAGGAAGGCCCTGTCGTCGGTGACGACATAGATCGGATTCTCGGCCGTGGCGAGATCGGCGGCGCGTCGGGCTGCAAATGGCCCGGCGGCAAGACCAAGCCGATACCCGGGGCCGGCGTGGACATCAATTTCTTTGGCAATTCTCGTCACCAGCGTTTCCTCGCTGCCGAAGTAGCGAACAGCTCCGGTGACGGGAGCAAGCGCCAAGCCGGGTCTCATCACCTCGACACGTGGAATCAACCCTTCGATCGCGGTGACAACCGGCTCGAAGCGGACCGCGTCGGCACCGGGGTCGGCCACAACGGTGAACACCACCGGGCAAACCCCCTCCGCCTCACGGCGCCGCATACCAATCTGGACCCCGGCATCCGCCGCGAGCGGATTGAGGGCGATGACCCTGTTGTCCTCACCTACGGCCTGGCAGGGGCTATCCGGCGACGCGTCTGGCCGGCGTAACGGCCAGTCGGGGTACCAAACGCACAGCGTTCGCTCCATGATCCTCCACCTCGATCGTCTGCGCCATGCCCCGCATTGCCTTCCCCGAGGCCTCGAAGCTGAGCCGGCGGTGCTGTAGCCGACCATGTCCGGCATCGGTGCCGACCCAGCGCACCTCACGTGCCTCCAGCCGCAAATGGGCGATACCGGAGGGAAGCTCACCCCGGATCGGACGTAGCACCACCGGCACCCGGCGACTGCGAGCCAGCGCAGCCAGCTTGCGCAGTTGGGCATCCTTTACCCCCCGGGGAACCTCGGCGTAGAGACCCGGGATCCCCTCGAGCAGGGTGGCAGCCACCCGAGCCCAGCGCACCGGGTCGGAACACCGTACGACAATGAGTCGCTCCGGAGCAATGCCGGCTTCCCACGCTGCCGGGGGGCACAACCAGCCCCGTGCATCCAGGTACACGACGGGTCCGGCCGCGACTCGCCGCGCCAGCATCGTCAGCCCGATCCGAGTCAGCCCAAAACCGGGGTGCCCGATGAGTCCGGTGACCCTTCCCGGCTCGGGAGTGAGCAAGTCCCGCCCCGGTGGCTCAACGGGGGTAGCAACGGAGTCCCCTACCGATGCGATTGTCGCCGCCACCTGCCACCCGCTCCGTTCCTACGGTCCCGAGCGCCAGCACAGCCACTCGGAACCCCACCCTATCGAACATATGTTCGATGTCAAGAGCGGAATGGGGCACAAGGGTTGATCACACGATCGGACAAGGTGTAGATCGCAACGCATATTTTCTGTAGACTCTGAGCCATGGGAACCACCACTATTCGAGTCGACAAAGACACCCATGCCCGCCTCGTCGAACTGAGTCGAGCAACAGGGGATTCACTCATCGAGACGGTCCGAGACGCCACCGAGGCGCTGCGGCGCCAGCGATTCGCCTCCCAGGTGGCCACCGAACTGGCCGCGTTGCAGGACGATCCGACGGCTTGGGCGGACTACCTCGCCGAAGCCAACACGACGTCAGTGACCGATGGCATCGGTTGACGACCTCTGGTTGATCGACTTCGCAGAGCCGTACCCGGGAGAACCGGCAGCCCATCGACCGGCACTCGTCGTCGGCCCGCCCGAAATGTTCGGAGCCGGCTTCCCTTTCGTCATCGTGACTCCGCTCACCACTACACGCCGCGGCCTGTCACTCCATGTCGAGGTCGATGCGCTCGCCACCACCGGTCTCGATCACGCCAGCTACATCCAATGTGAGCTGATCCGGTCGGTCAGCCGGAAGCGCCTCATCCACCGCCTGGGAGCCATCGACCCCGAGACCAGCCGAAGCGTCTCCGCCGTGCTCAAGACCTTGCTCAACCACTGAACGTCCGCTCGAGGCCCGATCCACGGCGTTCCTCAGCCGGCTTCGGAACAGATGGGGAACTCGACCCGCGTGAGCAGCTCTTCGGGCGGGACCGTCTGGGGATCATTCAGGTAGGTCTCCCGGGGTGGTCCTGCTAGGTCGTGACCGTGCTCGGAGATCCAGGCGGTCAACGTGTGATAGGCCGAGCCAATCTGCTCGTAGGGACCATGGTGGACCGTGGTCGCCATTGCTCCCCCTTCGAGCTCCCGGCCGTAGACCTCGCCACCCTCCGCAAAGGCGGCACCAACCGGCACGCAGATCTCGAGGTCGCCGTCGGTCGTGTCGTCGATCACATCGTGGTAGACGATGAGGGGCGGGCCCGCCGGCGCCACACCCGCACGGCCCATAGCCTGCATCAGCGATCCGAACCCGGCGCCGATATCGTTGCCGATCCGACTCACACTGGTGTGAACCTTGGTGGCGGCGACGAGCTGGGGAGCCGCTTCAGTAACGTTGACGTCGTAGGGCATGATTCCCTCCTTGCGCTGGATGAGCGTCTCGAGGTAGGCAAGCGTGCGCTCTTGAGCAGCCAACTGTTCAGCCAGCCGCTCGTGATGCATCACCAACTGCTTGTGGACCAGTTCTGGGTCGTCAGTCTCCAGAATCGCCCGAATCTCCTCGAGCGGCATGTCAACCGAGCGCAGGATCCTCACCGCCTCCGCCCGATTTGCCTGCCCCAGGTGGTAGTACCGGTATCCGGACGACGGATCGACATGGGCGGGAACGAGCAGGCCGATCTCGTCGTAGAGGCGCAGCGCCTTCACAGAGAGCCGCGTCATCTTCGAGAATCGGCCGATGGGGATCAGATTCACGCTTGCACCTCCTTCCCCCTCGATCGTCGGGCCTCCCCCAGGGGGAGAGTCAAGCGGTCCCGGAGAGAATGCTCTTGCCATGGTTGCCCCCTCTGTTTTCTGCTGTCAAGGCACGGGCCCGCTCGGCCCTATCGGCGCGCATGACTCGGTACCCTCTTGGCATGAAGATCCCCGTCACCATGGCCGTTCGCACCCTTCGTGCCGCCGGCATCGACTTCGTTCCCCATCTCTATCGATACGAGCCGGGTGGAGGGGCTGCGGCAGGATCGGCGGCGCTTGGCGTCGACCCTCACCACGTGATCAAGACCCTCATCATGGAGACAGAAACCGGCGACCCGCTGATTGCCCTCATGCACGGCGACCGCGAAGTATCCACCAAGAACCTCGCTCGCTTGGTGGGATGCCGTAGCGTCCAACCGTGCCAGCCCGACGTTGCGAGCAAGTACAGCGGGTATCTCGTCGGCGGTACTTCCCCGTTTGGGACCCGTCGCGCCATGCCGGTGTATGCCCCTACGACGCTGCACGAGCTTCCTTTGATCTACGTCAACGGCGGCAAACGCGGCTTCCTCGTCGAACTCTCAACTGAGTCCCTCGCCGCGGCAATCGACGTCACGTACGGAGAGATCGCTGCCGCGTGACCGATCCGAAGCGTCGTCCCGGAGACGGCACCCTGGTGGGCAACATCCTCTCTCCCGAAAGGAGACGCTACGTGTCCGTAGCCAAAGTGATCGAGATCACGTCCACGTCACCCGGCAGCTTCGATGATGCCATCAGGAAGGGGATCGCCAAGGCCCAGAAGACCATCGACGGCATTCGGGGTGCCTGGATCTCCGAGCAGAAGGTCGTGCTCTCCGACGACGGGACGATCAAGCACTTCCGGGTCGACATGAAGCTGACATTTCTCCTCGAGGACTGATCTCGGCGCATCGATCAAACCGAGAGGGCCCCGGATGAATCCGGGGCCCTCTTCCATTGTGGATTGACGTGGGGGCTACTCGCCGCCCTCGAACTCGTCCTCGAACGACACCACGGTGCGGCCCGGCTTCGACCCGCCGCCGCCGCTGCCCGAATCGCGATCCCGATTGCGGTTGCGGTCCCGATCACGGCCGCCACGGTCGCTGCTGCGGCCACGGTCCCGGCCACCACGATCGCCGCCGCGACCACGGTCCCGGCCACCACGATCGCCGCCACGGTCTCGGCCGCCGCCTCCGCTCTTGGGCGAAGCGGTTGCTCCTTCGCGCAGTTCCAGTTCGACACCCTCAGCCAGGTCGAGGCTGACCTTGCCACGGTCGTCGATCTCACGAACGACCACCTGGACCTTGTCACCGAGCGAGAGCACGTCTTCAACCTGCTCGATACGCCGACCGCCACCCATCTTGGAAATGTGCAGCAGGCCGTCGCGACCCGGGAGGATGTTGACGAAGGCGCCAAACTTGGTGATGTTGACGACTTCACCCTCATAGTCGGCACCGACCTCAGCCTCCGGCGGGAAGCCGATCGCCAGGATCCGCTCCTTGGCCAGCAGCATCGAGGCCGTATCCGAGGCGCCGACGCGGATAGCGCCGTCGTCGTCGATCTCGATGGTCGCACCGGTCTGCTCTTCGAGCTCGCGGATGACCTTGCCCTTCGGTCCGATGACCTCACCGATCCGATCCTTCGGGATCATAATGGTTTCGATCTTCGGGGCGTTCGGAGCAAGCTCTTCACGCGGCCCGGGGATGGCGTCCGCCATGGCGTCGAGGATGAACAGGCGGGCGTCGCGAGCCTGACCCATGGCCTGGATCAGGACGTCGGCGGGAAGCGACTCGATCTTGGTGTCGAGCTGCAGGGCCGTGATCATGTTGCGGGTACCGGCGACCTTGAAGTCCATATCACCGAGGGCATCTTCCGCACCCAGGATGTCGGTCAGCGTCACGAACTGGCCATCGTGATGGATGAGACCCATCGCAATGCCGGCCACGGGCGCCTCGATCGGAACCCCGGCGTCCATCAGAGACAGTGAGGAACCGCAGATCGAAGCCATCGAGCTCGACCCGTTGGACATCAGAACCTCGGACACGAGGCGGAAGGCGTACGGGAACTCCTCCGCCGACGGGATTACCGGCAGCAGTGCCTTCTCGGCCAGAGCACCGTGGCCAATCTCACGCCGCTTCGGTCCACGCATGAACCCGGTCTCACCTGTCGAGAACGGCGGGAAGTTGTAATGGTGCATGTAGCGCTTGGAATCCTCGACATCAATGGTGTCGAGCATCTGCTCCATTCGCAGCATGCCGAGGGTCGTGACGTTCAAGACCTGAGTCTCGCCACGCTGGAACAGGCCTGAGCCATGCCCCTCGGCGACAAGACCGACCTCGATCATCAGCGGCCGAACATCGGTCAAGCCACGGCCGTCCATCCGGACGCCTTCTGCAACGACCCTCTCGCGCATGACCTTCTTCTGGACGGCCCGGAAAGCCTTCTTGGCAGCCTTGAGCGTGGCCTCATCGTCTTGTGCGATAGCCAGCTCGGCAAGCACCTCTTCGCGCAACATGTCTTCGGCGTCCTGGCGCTCGTGCTTGTCGGCGATGGTGCCCATGGCCATCAGACGGTCCCAGGCGACACCGGCGACTTGGTCGTACAGCTCCTGGGAGTAGTCGATCACCAGCGGGTACTCGATCGAACTCGGCGTTTCGGCCTGAGCGGCAAGTTCCACCTGCATGTCGATCAGGACACCGATGTGCTCCTTGGCAATCTCGAGCCCGCGAGCCACGGTCTCCTCGTCGCTGGCCGGGGCGCCGGCGGTAACGAGACGGTGACCGTCTTCGGTTGCGCCGGCCTCGACCATGGCGATGTCCACTTCACCGGCGGCATTGCGCTTACCGGCGACAACGAGTTCGAAGACCGATTCCTCGAGGTCCTCATAGGTGGGGAACGGAACCCACTCGCCATCCTTGAGGGCCAGGCGTACGGCGCCGAGTGGCCCGAGGAACGGGATTGGGCTGATCATGAGAGCCGCCGAAGCGGCGTTCAGAGCGGCCACGTCGTAGTCGTGGACCATGTCGGCCGACATGACGGTCGCCACGATGTGCGTCTCGGAACGGAAGCCGTCCACGAACGAGGGGCGCAGCGGTCGGTCGATCAAGCGACAGGTAAGCGTCGCCTTCTCCGTGGCACGGCCTTCACGACGGAAGAACGAACCCGGGATACGACCAACGGCATACATCCGCTCTTCGACATCGACGGTGAGCGGGAAGAAGTCGAGGCCTTCCCGGCCTGCCCGGTTGGCGGTTGCGGTCACCAGCACCTCAGTGCCGCCGACCTTGATCACGACGGCGCCGCCGGCGAGTCGTGCGAGTTTTCCGGTCGAAAGGGCAATCTCA